>Ga0164315_10002587_pt1 | contig 13882 bp, 11 predicted proteins | sample GuaBasSedimGuay6_FD_113737 | JGI IMG/M metagenome (GOLD analysis project Ga0164315, IMG submission 113737) | Subseafloor sediment microbial communities from Guaymas Basin, Gulf of California, Mexico - Guay6, Core 4569-2, 0-3 cm | ecosystem: Environmental > Aquatic > Marine > Hydrothermal vents... | reverse complement strand
CCTGAATGAAGTGATCAGTGCAACTATCGCCCTGATTGAAGATCCGGAAATGGATATCGATGGCATCATGGAATACCTGCCAGGACCGGATTTCCCGACAGCGGGTATCATCAATGGCGCCCTGGGGATTCACGAGGCCTATCATACTGGTCGTGGCCGCATTTATATGCGTGCCAAGTCCCACGTGGAAACCAACGAACAGAATGGCAAAAACTCATTAATCGTTACCGAGTTGCCATACCAGGTTAACAAGGCTCGTCTGCTGGAGAAAATAGCCGAGCTGGTTAAAGACAAAAAACTTGATGGCATCACGGAGTTACGTGATGAATCGGACAAGGATGGCATGCGTGTCGTCATCGAATTACGTCGTGGTGAAGTACCTGAAGTCGTTCTGAATAACCTCTACAAGCAAACCGTGATGCAAAACGTCTTTGGCATCAATATGGTTGCACTGGTCGATGGCCAGCCACGCTTATTGAATGTCAAGGAGATACTGCTTGCATTCATTGGGCATCGCAGGGAAGTGGTTACCCGTCGCACCCTGTTTGATCTGCGCAAAGCACGTAACCGTGCGCATGTGCTCGAGGGACTGACTGTTGCCCTCGCCAACCTGGATGAACTGATCGAGATGATCAAGAGTTCACCATCACCGGCGGTGGCAAAGGAACGTCTGCTGGCCAAACACTGGGATCCGGGTCTTGTGCGGGCCATGTTGGGGCAGGGCGGAGCTGAAACTTCACGTCCTGAAAACCTTGATCCGCAATTCGGTCTGCAGGAAAACGGTTACCAGTTATCACCGCTGCAGGCCCAGGAAATCCTGAATATGCGTCTGCACAGGCTGACCGGGCTTGAGCAGGAAAAACTAACCAAGGAATATGAAGATATTCTTGGTGCGGTAAGGGCTTTGCTCGAGATTCTCTCTGACCCTACCCGCCTGATGACGGTCATCCGCGAGGAACTGGAAGAGATTCTTGATAAATACGGTGATGAACGACGTACCGTTATCCTTGAAAAGAAACTTGATCTCAGTCTCGAAGACCTGATCACCGAAGAAGACGTGGTGGTTACCATATCCCATGGAGGATATGCCAAATCACAATCTCTCGACCGTTACCAGGCTCAACGACGCGGTGGTAAGGGTAAGTCAGCAACCAAGGTCAAGGATACAGATTTCATCGATGAGATTTTTGTTGCCAATACACACGATACACTTTTGTGTTTTACATCAACCGGCAAGATCTATTGGCTGAAGGTCTACCAGCTTCCACAGGCCAGCCATGTCAGTCGTGGCAAGCCCATCGTTAACCTGTTGCCACTTGAAAAAGATGAACGTGTTAACGCCGTGCTGCCGGTACGTGAGTATTCAGAAGACCTCTTCGTTTTCTTTGCGACACGCAAAGGAATCGTCAAGAAAACTCCTCTGACGGCTTATGGTAATCAGCGTGCCAACGGAATCTGGGCCATTAATCTCGATGATGATGACGAACTGGTCAATGTTGAAATTACCCAGGGTGACAGTGAGGTTATGCTGTTTTCAAGCTCCGGTAAGTGCATTCGGTTTGCCGAAAGTAATGTCAGTTCTGTCGGTCGTACTGCCAGGGGCGTTATCGGAATTCGTCTGCAGAATGACCAACAAGTGGTTTCAATGCTGGTGCTGGGTGACGGCGATATCCTGACGGTCACTGAGCGCGGTTATGGCAAACGGACAAACCCTGCAGAACATTCCTGCCAGGGCAGAGGAGGTCAGGGAGTCATCGGTATCCAGACATCCGAACGTAATGGCCGGCTTATCTCTGCCTTACAGGTTACTGATGACGACGATATTATGCTGATTTCTGACGGTGGTACCCTGGTCAGAACCCACGCCCATGAAATCTCTACATTGGGTCGCAATACCCAGGGTGTCACACTAATCCGTCTGAGGGATAATGAGAACCTGGTCGGTCTGGCCAGGATTCAGACTGAAGACGACGAGGAAAACGCCGAAGAAGGCGAAGTCGCGGAAGGCGAAGTCGCGGAAGGCGAAGTCGCAGAATGATGACAAAGGGATGAGTTCGTTTTCAGCGAACTCATCCCTTGCTATTTATTTCTTGTCAGTAGAAATCCCTAACAACTGATAGGGTGGGCACCAGCGTAAGGCGCCGGTCATCAGTGGGACGATGCCAATCGCACCCCACCAGGATTGAAAATAGAAGCCGGCTGCGATGATAGCCACACCTGCAACCATACGAACTGCACGATCTGTTTTTCCAACGTTACATTGCATTTGCCTGTCCTCAGAGTGATGCTAATACTGATTCGGCGGAACTGACCCGGTACTCACCGGGTGCTTCCACCATCAGTTGCTTGACGATACCATGGTCTGCCACGAGGGCAAAGCGTTGTGATCGATGGCCCATTCCAAAAGCGGTACCATCCAGTTCGAGTCCCAATGCCGTGGCGAACTCGCCATTGCCATCTGCCAACATGTCTATGCCGTCCGCTTTTGCACTCTTGCCCCATGCATGCATTACGAAAACATCATTGACTGACATGCAGGCAATGGCATCGACACCCTTGGCCAAAAATTCTTCGCGGTGCTCGATATAACCGGGCAGGTGGTAAGCGGAGCAGGTTGGCGTAAACGCACCGGGCACTGAAAACAGAATGACCTTACGCCCGGCGAAATAATCTGTGGTTTTTACAGCTTGCGGGCCATCTTCTGACATTTGGCTAAGTACAGCAAAAGGAATACGGTCTCCTGTCTGGATACGCATAAACTGGCTCCTGGATTGATTAATATCAGGCGGCGATCGCGTCTGAAATAGCGGTCATTAATGTCTCTGGATTGACCGGTTTGGTTACATAGGCACTGGCACCCTGACGCATTCCCCATACACGGTCTGCTTCATCGTCTTTCCTGCTGACAAATATAACTGGAATACCGTGTGTGGTCTGGCCTTTGGATAACTTTCGCGTGGCCTGAAAACCACTCATGCCCGGCATGACAATGTCCATCAGGATGACGTTTGGCTGTTCCTTGCTTGCAATTTCAAGAGCTTCGGCACCGTTTTCCGCGGTCAAAGCTACGTGACCCCATTCCTCAACAAGTTTTTTCAGGGTAAAAATCGTGGCGGGAGAATCATCTACTATCAGTACTTTTGCCATCTTTGTATATCCATTTTCTTTTTGTAGCCCCTGCTTCAGATTATGCACCAATTACATATGAAAATGCAGCAATCTTTGTCGTTGCAGTCACATATCCTATGTGAGATTAACGACTGTGCGTCCAAGTGAGTTCCCCTTTATCATGGTATCAAAGGATTCACCCAGCTCATCAAGGCTGACCTCGTTGGTGATGATAGATTTTATGTGACGTGGCCGCCATTCATTTGCTAATCGATTCCAGAGCACTGTTCTTAACTCATAAGGTGTGTTGTTGGAACTGATCCCGATCAGGCTGACGCCACGCAGGATAAGGGGCAGGTTAGTGGCATTCAAACCAACACCACCGGCCATTCCACACACGGCAATATTGCCCCATAGATCGATGACGCGGGAGATACCCGCCAGTGTGTCACCACCTACATTATCGATACAGCCTGCCCAGCGTATTGATTCCATGGGTTTCTGACCCCAATGCAGGTCGTGACGGGAAATACACTGCCTGGCGCCCAGTTCTTCAAGATAATCAAACTGATCCAGTTTTCCGGTAATGGCATGCACCTCGTAACCGGCACCCGTCAGGATATCGATTGCAAAGCTGCCAACACCACCGCTGGCTCCCGTTATTACGATAGGCCCGGCCTCCGGTGTCTGACCAAGTGCTTCCATACGATAAAGGGAAATTGCCGCCGTGAAACCGGCAGTGCCGATACCCATCACCTCGCGGGTGGTTAAGCCCTCGGGCACAGGAACTACGATATTGCTGTCGAGACGCATGTATTGGCTGTAACCGCCGTCGCGTTTCTCAGACAGGTGGCAACCGGTAACCAGTACCTTGTCACCGGGTGAAAAGCGCTTGCTCTGGGAAGAAATCACTTCGCCGGCAATATCTATACCACCCACCAGCGGATACTTCTGCAGAATTTTTCCCTTACCTGTAGCGGCCAGGGCATCCTTGTAATTGATACCGGACCATTCGCCACGAATGACAACATCACCACCGCTGAGGTCATCGATCCCGATATCTTCAATACCGGAACGATAGCCCTCGGCATCATTGTGAATTCGGAACGCCTTGAATTTCTCTGCTATGCCGGTCATCGCTTATTCCTCTTGAGCTGTTTGTTCAATTGCCGCGGTGTATGGCGCGTTTGTCAACATGAAGTGCCGCTTCGTGCACGGCTTCGGAAAGCGTTGGATGTGCATGAACAATTCGAGCCAGGTCTTCACTGGCACCATGGAATTCCATCGTAACCACACACTCGGCGATCAATTCTGATGCACTCGGACCAATGATGTGTACACCCAGAATATCATCACTGACCTCATCCGCCAGCATCTTGACCATACCGGCGGCATCACCCATGGCCAGACCGCGACCGGTTGCGGCAAACGGGAATGAGCCGACACGATAGGCCACGCCCTGTTCCTGTAATTGCTGCTCTGTTTTACCCACCCAGGCGATTTCCGGGTCGGTATAGATCACCCAGGGAATGGTATCAAAGTGGATGTGCGCAGATTTACCGGCAATTAATTCGGCAACGGCTATGCCTTCCTCAGATGCCTTATGCGCCAGCATGGGGCCACGCACACAATCACCGATAGCCCAGACACCAGGTATATTGGTTTGTGACTGATCATTCACCGAGATTTGCCCAGGTTCATTCAACTCGACACCACTGTCATCTGCCAACAAGCCTTCGGTGTACGGTTTGCGGCCAACAGCAACCAGGAGACGGTCGAAAGTGATTTCGCTTTCACCATTTTTATCTTCCAGTAACACCTTGACCTCATCATCTACGACACTGGCTGATTTAACCAGGGTACCCAGGCGGATATCCAGGCCCTGTTTTTTAAACAGACGGCCAGCCTGTTTTGAAATGTCCTTATCAGCGGTTGGCAGGAAGGTTGGTAATGCTTCGAGCAAGGTGACTTCGGCACCGAGACGTTGCCACACTGAACCCAGCTCCAGGCCAATGACCCCTGCGCCGATAACACCAAGACGCGCCGGTACTTCGGTCAAATCGAGTGCGCCCGCGTTGTCGATGATGTATTTATCGTCGTATTCAACATTGGGGATCGCAATTGGGACAGAGCCGGCCGCCAGAATGACATCTTTCGCTTCAAGCATGATGACTTCAGAGGACGCATGCGGTGTGAACTCCACCTGGTGGTTGGCCGACAGACGTCCACGACCGTGGAACTGTTTTACCTTGTTGGCTTTGAATAACTGCGCAACACCACCGGTCAGTTTGCTGACCACACTGTCCTTGCGGGCAATCATGGTGTCAATGTCAATGCTGGCGTCGGAAACGCTGATACCGTGCGCGGCATAATCATGTTGCAGGTGATGAAAGTGCTTGGAACTGTCGAGCAGGGCCTTGGACGGAATACAGCCAACATTCAGGCAGGTACCACCCAATGCCGCTTTGCCATCTTTACCGGTGTTCATATCAATACAGGCCGTGCTCAGGCCAAGCTGTGCCGCCCTGATCGCTGCCACGTAACCGCCGGGTCCTCCGCCGATTACAATTACATCAAATTTCTCAGTCATTTTTTCTTCCATTTACAGGTTCAACAACAGACGTGCCGGGTCTTCAAGCACATCTTTTATGGCAACCAGGAATAACACGGCGTCTTTGCCATCAATAATGCGATGGTCATAACTCAGGGCGATATACATCATCGGGCGCGCCATGATTTCGCCGTCTACAACGACCGGGCGCTCCTTGATGGTATGCATACCAAGAATTGCACTTTGCGGCGGATTCAGCAGCGGTGTGGAAAACAACGATCCGAACGTACCACCGTTGGTGATGGTAAAAGTTCCGCCTTGCAGGTCTTCCAGGGTAATCGAACCATCACGTGCCTTGACAGCAAACTCACGAATACTGCGTTCGGCGTTGGCCAGGGTCATGTGCTCGGCATTTCTCAGGATGGGCACCATCAAGCCGCGTTCAGTTGATACTGCTATACCAATATCCTGAAAGCCGTGATAGACGATTTCATCACCCTCAAGGGAGGCGTTGACAACCGGGTGTTTGCGTAGTGCTTCGCAGACAGCTTTGACAAAAAATGACATCAGACCCAGCTTGACACCATGTTCCTTCTGGAAAGCCTCCTGGTATTTCTTACGTAAATCCATCACGGCTTTCAGATCCACTTCGTTGAACGAGGTCAGAATAGCCGCGCTGTTTTGCGCTTCTTTCATACGTTCGGCAACACGTGAACGTAACCTGGTCATCTTGACACGTTCTTCAGGACGCGCTCCTTCCGGGGGCGCATCGCGCACATGTTTGATGACATCGCCTTTGGTGATGCGTCCACCGCGTCCGGTACCGGCAAGCTGGCTGATATCTGCCTTTTCTTCCTCGGCTACACGTCGGGCGGCAGGGCTTAGTTTTGCTGAGCCTAAGACCGGTGGAGAACTTTCCTCGGCAACAGTCTCTTGCTGCGACTCCTCGCCGGGCTCCGTAGTTGCTGCAACAGCCCCCTCTTCAATGACACCCAGCAACTCACCACTGGTGACCGTTTCGCCGCTGTCACGGACGATTTTCTTCAGCACACCATCAACCGGGGAGGGCACTTCCAGAACGACCTTGTCGGTTTCAAGGTCGACGAGGTTTTCATCACGCTGAATACTGTCGCCAGGTTGTTTATGCCACGTGGCGACCGTTGCATCGGCGACGGATTCTGGCAATACCGGTACTTTAATTTCTTTACTCATTGTTTTCCCTTAATGAATGTTTCTTAATACTGCTTAAGCCCGGCACCAACGGTGAGGGCCTCATTGACCAGGAGTTTTTGCTCTTGAATATGCACGGAGTAATAACCCACGGCAGGTGAAGCAGCACTGGGCCGGCCGGTGTAATACAGTGCCTGCCCAGCCTGTTTATGGGCAAGAAGATTATGCATGGTCTGGTACCAGGCACCCTGGTTTTGCGGTTCTTCCTGACACCATGCGATCTCACAATCAGCAGGATAACTTTCCAGGGTTGCGAGTAACTCTGCATGCGGTATCGGGTACAACTGTTCCACCCTGACCACGGCAATATCCGTTTGTTCAGTGCTGGCGAGTGTCTCCATCAGGTCGTAATAAACCTTGCCGGAACACAGAACCACACGTTTGATCTGTTTCTTGTCAGCCACACGTGCGTCATCAATCATCAGTTGGAAGCTACCACTGGCTAATTCATCCAGTGTTGAGGTTGACGCCTTGTTTCTGAGCAGGCTCTTGGGTGTCATGACGATTAATGGCTTGCGGGTGTCCATCAAAATCTGTCTGCGGATCATGTGGAACATCTGTGCCGGTGTTGACGGTACGCATACCTGGATGTTGTCGTTGGAACACAACTGCATAAACCGCTCCAGACGGGCACTGGAATGTTCCGGACCTTGGCCTTCATAGCCATGCGGCAGAAACATGACCAGGCCACACAAGCGTCCCCACTTGGCCTCACCGGAGCTCAGGAACTGGTCAATGACAACCTGTGCACCATTAACGAAATCCCCGAACTGTGCTTCCCAGATAACCAGTGTTTCCGGTGCGGCGGTGGCGTAACCATATTCAAAACCGGTAACAGCTTCTTCCGATAGCAGTGAATCGATAATATTGACATCAACTTGAGGATTGATATTAGCCAGGGGTGACAGGACGGTGCCGTCAATCTGGTTGTGCAAAATGGCATGACGGTGGAAAAATGTACCACGACCGGAATCCTGGCCAACCAGGCGTAAACCGGTACCGGTATTGATCAGACTGGCGTAAGCGACGGTTTCACAAAAACCCCAGTCCAAACGCAGTTCACCGAGCGCCATTTTTCGTCGGTTTTCGATAATCTTGTTGACTCGCGGTTGCAGTTTAAAGTTGTCCGGTAACAGTGTCATTTTTTCGGACAGGCGGCTAATCTCAGCGACATCAATTGCGGTTTCGATACCGCTACCAGAATAGCGACCGCTGTGATCAAAATTTCGCCACTTGGCCGCATGTTTATTGGTACGTGGATGTGATTCCACATCGGCGACTTGCTCGCCGTCATCGAGTTTGCGACGATACTCGTCGACCAGCATTCTCGAGTAATCAGGTTCGATGATGTTGCGTTTGAGCAGGTCCTCGGCATATTTTTGCCGGGTCGTTTGCATACGGCGAATGATCTTATACATCATCGGCTGTGTTGCCGCCGGTTCATCAGCTTCGTTATGTCCGTGTCTGCGATAGCAAATCAGGTCTATCACCACGTCACGTTTAAATTCCTGACGGAAATCACAGGCGATTTTCATCACGTGATGAACGGCTTCAGGATCATCTGCATTTACATGGAAGATGGGTGCATGCACCATCTTGGCGACCGCGGTGCAATACAGCGTGGAGCGCGTATCATCGCGTCTGCTGGTGGTGAAACCAATCTGGTTGTTAATGACGATATGCAAAGTGCCACCGACAGCAAAGCCACGTACCTCGGACATCTGGAATAATTCCATGACCACACCCTGACCGGAAAAAGCAGCGTCTCCATGGATCAGGATAGGCATGACCTTGTCATGCGTGTCATCTCCACGACGCATCTGGCGTGCACGCGCCGATCCCAATACAACGGGGTCAACAATTTCCAGGTGTGATGGATTAAAAGCCAAAGCCATATGTACTTCGCCACCGGGTGTTTGAATATCCGATGCAAAACCCAGGTGGTATTTGACATCCCAGGGACGCTTGGGATTGATTTCTTTATGATGGCCTTCAAACTCATCGAACAACATGGAAGGCGACTTACCCAGGATATTGACCAGCACATTCAGACGGCCACGATGTGCCATTCCCATGACGACTTCTTCAACACCGTTACTGCCGGCATGCAGCATGGTTTCATGTAAAAGGGGTATCAGGCTGTCACCACCCTCCAGGGAGAAGCGTTTTTGACCGACGTAGCGTGTATGCAGGTACTTCTCGAGGCTGTCTGCCGCCGTCAACATTTGCAGGATGCGAAGCCTTTCTGCATTGTTGATATCGTAAAAACCTTGTGCGCCTTCGATCCTCTCTCTCATCCAGTCGCGTTTGACCGTATCGACTATATGCATGTATTCAACACCGATACTCTTGCAATACACACGTTTGCACAAGGTCAGGATGTCCTTGAGTTTCATCCGTGGTGAATCGACGGCAAGGGAACCCGTGTCGAACTCGTGCTCAAGGTCGAACTCGTTCAGATCGTGAAAGCCCAGTTCCAGATCGGCGACGGGTTCATGGTGTGCCTCACCCAATGGATTCAGTCGGGCAATTTCATGACCACGTATGCGGTATGAGTTGATCAAGCGTGAAACACTGGCCTGTTTGTGGTCAGTGAATTCGGTTCCGGTGGGCGGATAAGTGTTGCTGCCGGGGCCCAGGTTGCGAAAACGTTCCTCAACTTCAAGATGACCGGTTTCCGGTGAATCCGAGGAGGGCAGAGATTCAAAATATTGACGCCATTGTTCCGGCACGCCATCAGGGTCTTTTAACCAGGTTTCATACCAGGTTTCAATATAGGACGCATTGCCACCATAAAGATGCGAGGTCCCATATAGTTGCTCAAGTGTTGAACTCACGTATTTAATGCCTTCCTGAAGCGATAGTGAACTACGCAGTATAACTGCTTGGTTGGGGTCAGAGAACTATTTCCGGTTAAACATCGAGGCCCATTATATTAACCGGGCAATGACGAAGTCAGCATGAAATGACCGTTATTGATCAAGTGGGCCAGAACCTCGATTGAAGTCTGATCCAGCAATTTGGCCTCGATTCGTGGTTGTGTTGATTTGCATAAAGACTCGGCCAGCCAGGTGCTGCAATCATAGGCCTGGCCGGCAGCAAATAGCCGGGCACCGCTGGGCCGGGCACTCTTGGGATGTTCAATCCAGGTCAGACGTGTCCATGGATTCCGAAAAAGCCTGTCATCCTTTTGTAAGCTTTCCAGTAATTTTTCAGAAGTGATTAATTCGGGCGGTGGCATGGGTTCATGCGCCAATCTGAAGCGACTCATGAAAGTGGCAAGATAGTTATCCAGGCTTTCGTTCGCATCAATACGCGATAACATCACTTCACGTAAACCCTGAAGAGCTTCCGGGGTGATTTCACCCGCACGGTTTTCAGCTGCCAGATCAGGATCCGAATACCGGCCACCTTCATCATCGGAGAAGGCCAGCCATTCACCCAAACCCTGCAACAGGTCGGCACCCGAGGGTGCGCGTGAGCCAATTGACCAGGTCATGCCAGCTTCCAGAGCGACGCCGTGATGAGCCACATTAGGTGGCAGATACAACATGTCACCGGGTTCCAGTACCCACTCCTGCTCAACTTCAAATTTCTTTAAGATATTAAGCGGGCAGTTTTCAAGCAAGCCCGGTTCGAATGAACGGGCAATTTGCCAACGGCGTCTTCCTTCAGCCTGCAACAGGAAAACATCATATTGATCGGTATGTGGACCGACTGAACCCCCGGTGGCAGCAAAACTGATCATCAGGTCGTCAAGCCGCCAATTGGGTATGAAACTGAATTGCTGCATCAAATCCTGTAATGGTGCGTAGTGCTTTTCCACGTCCTGCACCAGCAGGGTCCAGTTTTCTTCCGGCAATGTAGCAAAATCGGTGTCGCTGAACGGGCCATGTGCGACCGTCCAGTCTGCTGCCTCGATACAGCCTCTGACGAGTCTTGACTCGGCCATTTCCTCGCAGGCCAGGCCTGCCAGGTCATCGCCATTCAGCTGTGGTTTGAAACCGGCAATGGCATTCCTGATCAGGCAGGGTTTCTTCTGCCAGTACTGCTTGAGAAATTGTTCTTTGCTGATATCTCCCAGCGGCAAACTCATAGGTCATCCTGGCCAAGAGAATTGGCCATGGTGGCGGCATTGCCGGTATATCCGGCAGGTGTCAGTTCCAGTAATTGTTGCCTGGCGGCGGAAGGTATGTCCAGTGTCTGCACAAATTCCACCAGTATTTCTGCACTGATCGCCTTGCCACGGGTCAGGGTTTTGAGCTGTTCATAAGGGTTTTCAATATCGTACAAACGCATGATTGTCTGGATTGGTTCGGCCAGCACTTCCCAGCTGTTGTCGAGATCGTCAGCAAGTCTTTGTGTGTTGAGTTGTAGCTTGCCCAGGCCCTTGAGCAACGAGGCATAGGCAATCATGCCGTGGCCTGCTGCAGTGCCGATGGTACGTAGCACGGTGGAGTCGGTCAGATCCCGTTGCCAGCGTGAAACAGGTAATTTTTCTGCAAGGTGTGTCAGCAGGGCGTTGGCAACACCGAGATTGCCCTCGGCATTTTCGAAATCAATCGGGTTAACCTTGTGTGGCATGGTCGAAGACCCGATTTCACCGGCAATGGTTCTCTGACTGAAATATCCAATGGAAATATAGGCCCAGATATCCCGGCACAGATCAATCAAAATGGTGTTGTAACGGCTTAAAATGTGGAAGCTCTCGGCCATCCAGTCATGGGGTTCAATCTGTGTCGTCCACGGGTTCCAGGCAAGTCCCAGTGACTCAACAAACTGCTGTGCAAATTGCGGCCAGTCGATTCCGGGGAACGCGGCAATATGCGCATTGAAATTACCGACGGCACCGTTGATCTTTCCAAGCATGATTTGATGATGGAATTGATCGACCTGGCGTTGCAGACGCATCGCAACATTGGCAATCTCTTTACCCAGCGTGGTCGGCGAGGCTGTCTGGCCGTGTGTACGTGACAGCATGGGTACTTCGGCATGTTCATGAACAATGGCTTTCAGAGATTGATCGATATCTGCGAATACGGGTAAAAACACCTTCTCGCGTGCCTCATGCATCATCAATGCATAGGACAGGTTGTTGATATCTTCGGATGTGCAGGCAAAATGCAGGAACTCGGACAGCACGCTGAGCTCATCCTGTTTTGCAAAACATTCTTTCAGATAATATTCAACCGCCTTGACATCATGGTTGGTCGTGGCCTCGATGGCCTTGACCCGTTCTGCTGCCACGAGATCAAAATCATCAATCAGTTTATCCAGGTAGGTATTGGCCTCTTCGCTTAAGTCCGCTACCTGGGGTATATCAGCGCTGTCGGCCAATGCCTGGAACCAGCGAATTTCAACAATGACCCGGTAGCGGATCAGGCCATACTCGCTGAAAAATTCGCGCAGGCCGGCAGTGCGTGCTGCATAGCGTCCGTCAACAGATGAAACAGCGGTCAGGGAAGAAAGTTGCATGATTTATAACCCGTTTTGAGGCAGCCGTATGATACCAGCAGAAATGGGGTCAGAGTAAAATTTCACGATCAAGGCTGCCAACACCGGGCAGGGCGGGTAGCGGCAGCTGAAACAACTGTGACCGGCGGATATGTATGCTCGATGCCGGTCGTTGACCACGGCATTTGAGCACCTTAATCCGAAGATCGCCATCATCCGTTGTAAGTTGCAGGCGTAATGCTGCGGGCGATGAGGTGTTTGTGGCTTTCCGGTCACGGAACAGGAAAACTGTTTTTTGGGTGCTTTTTGCTGAAAGTTGCAGACGACGCAATTCACCAAAAGACAAGCTATCAGGCCATGCCAGCATGGCGCCACCAGCTATACCGCGTACGACCTGTTCACAGGCCCATAGTGATTCGCTTCTGTTTTGTGTGCGAATCAAAAGTAATTTTTCCAATGCCAGGCCACGGCCATGCAGGGCAGAGGGGCAGGGTATCCATGGTGGATCAATCATGGTAATCCAGCGACCCTTCTGGCTGAGCCGTGCAAGCACTGGCAATAGTAGACTGAGCTCACCGCAACCGTCCGTATCATTGACAAGCTCGGTGACAGCACCCATCGGCCAGCCACTGCCTGGCAAGGCCTCATCAAGTGCGTTGTGGCCGGTGCTGAGTGTATGTATGCGGTGTGAAATCTGTTTGCCACGCCACAGCAGCGGGTGATCAGAAATGGCATGACTGCTCATTTATCCAGCCGGGGCCGTACAATACCCACACCCAGACCTTCGATGACCAGTTCCTGCCGACGCAGGTCGATCTGAATGGGCTGAAATTCTGTGTTTTCCGGTAACAGGCTGACCTGGTGTCCGTTACGTTTAAAACGTTTGACCGTCACCTCGTCATCCAGACGTGCAACCACGATCTGTCCGTTTTGTGCCTCTGGCGTGCGGTGCACCGCCAGCAGGTCACCATCCAGGATACCGGCATCACGCATGCTGTCGCCCTCAACACGTAAAAGGTAATGCGGTCGGGATGAGAATAATGATGGATCTACCCGGTACTCGTGTTCAATATTTTCCTGCGCCAGGATAGGGCTGCCGGCTGCCACCCGTCCGACCAGTGGAAGTGGTATGCGGGTGGCGTTTGCTGCAGGCAGGTTGGGCAGAGACAGGGCGGTAAGGGTGATACCACGGGAATGCCCTGGCTTAATCAAGATCATGCCTTTATGTTCGAGCGCACGTAAATGACTTTCTGCCGCATTGGGTGAACGGAACCCGAAATGTTTTGAGATGTCATTTCTTGTCGGCGGGAACCCGGCAGAATCAATATGATCAGAGATAAATATAAGAATCTCTTTTTGACGTTTGGTTAGAGGTTTTTCTTTCATGCCATCAATCCTGTTTTATTACTATAAACATATATGGGGTATCCCCTTAGCTCCTAAACCTTTATTATGACACCATGAGTTCTCTCGACACAATGCCTATAGCTGGCATAGATTACCCGATGACATGGAGTCAATTTCTTGACTGGTTTCATT
>Ga0164315_10002586_pt1 | contig 13884 bp, 11 predicted proteins | sample GuaBasSedimGuay6_FD_113737 | JGI IMG/M metagenome (GOLD analysis project Ga0164315, IMG submission 113737) | Subseafloor sediment microbial communities from Guaymas Basin, Gulf of California, Mexico - Guay6, Core 4569-2, 0-3 cm | ecosystem: Environmental > Aquatic > Marine > Hydrothermal vents... | reverse complement strand
TCATCATTTAATATTAATCACGATCTTGCCACGGGCGCGCCCTGTTTTGCTGCGAGTGAAAGCATCATCAATTTTGGCTAAAGGATACTGACTATCCAGCACAGGTTTAACTTTACCTTCGTCTATAAAATGTGTCAGCGTTTCAAGGTCCTTTGTCCTCGACTGCACAAAAACAGATCTTGCTTTTTGGTCACCTTGGCTTAACTGGGCTTTAAAGAGATCGAAAAAGGCCTTGCCATGTCCGACTGTGGTGACAAAAACGCCGTCGTCCTTCATTAGCGATGAACATGAGGCGAGTCCTTCGAAAGAAGTGGCATCAAATATCATGTCGAAATCGTTTTCTTCTTTGAGGTAGTCGTGTGTGGTGTAATCGATGACCTTGGCGGCCCCGAGACTCGTCACTAGTTCGGCATTCTTGCCGCTGCATACAGCGGTGACTTTTGCTCCCATTGCTCTGGCAATTTGTACCGCAAACGTGCCGACACCACCAGAGGCGCCAACAATTAATACCCTGGAGCCCTCGCTAAGCTTCCCGATATAAAAAGCCTGTAATGCCGTTAGTGCGGCCAGGGGGACGGAGGCCGCTTCACTAAACGAGAGTGTTGCAGGTTTGTGCGCGATACAACGCTGGGATATCTTTGCATATTCTGCGCAGGCTGCCGTTCGCAGATTCATATCCATACCATACACTTCATCGCCTATGTCAAAACCAGTGACTTGCTCGCCTTTGTCCACCACTATGCCGGCAAGGTCATCTCCAATGATATGTGTATTCTTCAAACAACCAAGCGGGGGGATAACGGAAGAAACTTTTTGATTGAGTTTCCAGTCTTTCGGATTTACTGAAGAGGCATAAACTTCTACCAGAACATCTTTAGTAGCGACTTTAGGTCTAGTCACGTCTTTGATAACAAAAGATGAATAAGGTCCAAAGCCCTGTGTTGTTGCCGCTTTCATATTTATGCCTTTAGCCTGAATTGATTTACGGTGTATCCACGGAATACGCCGTAAATTCTACTGTCTTTATTATAGAGTTGGGTGCCGAGTTTTTTAAGGACACCTTATCTTACAGTCGGCGGCCTGGTCATAATAGCCTATGAGACGGGAGAGCATTGTATGGGGTCAGAGTATAAATCAACCATGACGGTCTGTTTTCTGTCGATGCTTTTGCTGCAGTTTTAACCATCAGTTTTTACTCTGACCCCATACAATTGATACAGAAGCAGAGCTTAATTGGGCGCCTAAAGACACAATATTAAGGGGCAGAGTCGAAACCTTTTATCTCTCAACGCGTCATTCCGCACAAGCATGGAGTTATCAAAGAATAGCATTGAAAGCAGAACATTATCTGACACCACCACTGAAATAAGTCTCACCATAGTCAGGTGATCTGTTGGAAATACATGTTTTTTAGGCTGGTTTCTGCTAGGTTTCGTGAGTTCTTATCATGAGATCAAAGGCGTGTTGCGTTTAAAAAAAATCAATCCCAGTATCCGCTTTACCGTGGTATCAGTCTTTGCGCTGGCCACGGCGCTTACTGCGGCACTGGCAATTGGACTGCAATACTATTTCGGCCAGTCACTGGCTAAAGATACCGCCCGAAACCTCTACACTCTGGCGTCCAGGTCTGTCGCCAATGAAATACGTGGCATCGGCGATAGAAATGCCAATGTTATTGAACTGCTGGCTGAAAACCCTGCGCTGGGTAGCGGTGAAGATGAGGCTCTGAAAACCAAGGTCTTTGCCGGCGTCATGGAAAAGAACCCCCTGCTTTACGGTGTGTACCTGGGCCATGGAGATGGTTCTTTTTTCGAACTGATCAATCTCAACACCAGCGAGTTGGCGCGCAAGTCACTACGTGCACTACCGACAGATCGCTGGCTGCTTGTTCGAGTTACAGGTAAAGGCGCTACAAGACAGCGGCACTTTAGTTACTACGACGGCAGCTTTAATTTGCGCCTGGCGAGGTCTGAGTCAAGCGATTTCGATGTGCGTGCTCGCTCCTGGTACAGCCGTGCCATGAAGTCAGATACCGTCTACCGCAGCGAGCCTTACCTGTTTGCCCAGCTGGACCAGGCCGGGCAGACCGTTTCAAGGCGTCTGGGCAAGACCGATACGGTCGTTGGCATAGACATGACACTGAGCTCGGTTTCAAGCTTCCTTGCCAGACAAAGAGTGGCTGAATCTGGAGAAATTTTTCTCTACAACGAGGATGGCGAAATAATTTTCTCAAGTGCTGAATCATCAGAGAGTTCAGCCAAACTTCCCGTGCCCAGTTTCACAATGACGGGCAGAGAAAAGACCTTTGTAGAATCGCAACCGACGCTTAAGGTTTCCAACGAAATGAACTGGCCACCTTTCGACTATGCCCTTGGGGGGGAGCCGCGAGGATATTCTGTCGATGTTATCCGGCTGATAGGCAAGATGACCGGGCTGCAATTTAAATTTGTCAACGGGCTTAGCTGGGGTGAGCTGATAGCCCTGTTCAAGGCGGGCGATCTGGATCTGTTGCAGTCGGTTATTCCGACTTTGGAAAATGCACAGTGGGGGCTGACAAGTACAGGCTATGCCGAAGTCCCCTATGCCCTCGCCACGACTGCGGCTGCTCCCGATTTAAAAAGCCTGGAAAAAATGCGCGGTAAAACCCTCGCCATCCCCATTGACTGGTCGGTTATTCCGGTGGTGCGTGAGCTTTTCCCGGACATAAGGATTGTAGAGGTTGCAGATACCCTCGAGGCACTACGAGAGGTGCTGGATGGTGAAGTTGATGCAGCCCTGGATAATGAAGTGATGCTGCGCCATGTGGCCGGTCACTACTTTCTGAAAGGGCTGGTGTATCACAACAGACCTTTCGGTAAGGCCGCAGTGCCCGACACGCTGCGGATTATGGTGCAGAACAGTAATGCGGAGTTGTTGCAGTTGATTAACAGGGCGATTGCCGCGATTGGTATTACACAGCGGGACTATTTAGAACAGCAGTGGCTGGATTTCCAGGGGCGCAACAATCAGGCTGAAGCTGGCCGCGTACCCAGTGAGGTACTGGAGGCCATGACCTCCGATTCGTCTCTGCTGGATCAACTAATTGAAACTAACGTTGATGGAGAGACCTGGTTTGTCTATGGCACCCGAATAACCTCGGCTGATGAGCGGCCGCTATTTTTCGGGGTGCGTGTGCCGGAGGTTGCGATCGTCGGCCCGTTCATGGACAAGGTAAAGCTGTCCATTGGGATTACCGCGGGCTTCCTGTTCCTGTTGTTGCCTTTTTCCTGGGTGTTTGCCTCGCCTATCGTTCGCCCCATCAGGGAACTTGCCCTGGAAAATGATAAGGTGCGGGATCGCCAGTACGACGATGTGCAGCAAGTTACCAGTCATATTAAAGAACTCAATGAGCTGTCTGAGTCCATGGTTGAGATGGTTAGCGCCATCCGTGCCCATGAGCAGGCTCAGCGGGAACTGATGGACTCATTTATCCAGCTGATTGCGCAGGCCATTGATGATAAATCAGCCTACACTGGAGGCCATTGTGAGCGGGTGCCTCTGCTGGCGCAAATGCTCGCGGAGGCGGCATCGGCCAGCGATACCTCGGCATTCAAATCATTCAAGCTGGAATCCGATGATCAGTGGCGGGAATATAAAATTGGTGCCTGGCTACACGACTGCGGAAAGATAACCACGCCAGAACATATTGTTGATAAAGGCAGCAAGCTTGAAGTTATCTACAACCGCATCCACGAGGTGCGTATGCGTTTTGAGGTGCTGCATCGCGATGCCGAGATCGACTACTGGAAATTACTGGCCGAAAACCCGGAACAACGTGAAGCATTGACTCAGGAACTGAAAGTGCGGCAGGCCAGTCTTCAGGATGATTACAAATTTGTCGCCAGTTGTAATGTTGGTGGTGAATTTCTCGATCCGGAGAAACAGGAGAGGCTGCGCAGCATTGGCAGCAAAATCTGGCATCGCTATTTTGATGACCGACTGGGACTTTCCCCTGTGGAAGAGCTGCGATTACAGGGCGAGCCAGAAAATCTGCCAGCGGAGGAGAAGCTTCTCGCCGATAAGCCCGAGCATATTATTGAAAGGACCCGATCCACCGATTATCCAGCGGAGCTGGGTATCAATATGGACATTCCCGAGCATCTGTACAATCAGGGTGAAATTTACAACTTGTCCATATCCCGTGGAACATTGACCGTGGAAGATCGATTTAAAATCAATGAGCATATGATCAGCACCATCAAAATGCTAGATAGCTTGCCTTTTCCTCCCGAGCTGCAGAATGTGCCGCGTTACGCATCAACTCACCACGAAACCATGGGCGGCAACGGCTACCCAAGAAAATTACCTGGCGATCAGCTAAGTATTCCAGAGCGCATACTGGCGGTGGCTGATATTTTTGAAGCGCTCACCGCTTCAGACAGACCTTATAAGAAAGCCAAAACCGTCAGCGTGGCGATAGACATACTCCACAAGATGGCGCTGGACAATCATATTGATAAAGATTGCTTTAGTTTGTTTATTCGCACCGGCGTTTACTTAAAGTATGCGGAACAATGCCTGCAGCCAGAGCAGATAGATAAGGTCGACATTAGGGCACTTCTAAAAATGCATTAAATTTGGCTTCAATTTCTGAGCATTGTATGGCGTCAGAGTATAAATCAACCATGACTATCTGTTTTCGGTCGATGCTTTTGCTGCAGTTTTAACCATGAGTTTTCTGACCCCATACAAATCGACCCCATACAAACCAGGAGGTTGTTATGACGAGGAGAACATTCTGGAGTAATATCCTGTCCCAGGGAGTCTACTGATATGCTTCATGTGTTCTCTGGATTCATGGTTTCTATTTTCTTTGTCTTACTGACAACGCCTTCACTGGCTGTTTCCCAGCCAGCGGCTTGCGGCAGCCCCTTTTTTAATGATTTGGCCCAATATTTAGGCTTGTCAGAGCATCAAACTAGATTGGAGCAGGGCGATGTAGTTCATACCGCTTTACTTACTGATGAGCAATTGCCCGAGGAAATTGTTGCTGTTGGGGCAATGCTTTTGGTCAGAGGTGTTGCACCTCGCACGGTAATTAATGGGTTTATGGCCGACGAAACATTCAGGAAAGTGCATGAGGTCGAGCGCTATCAAGCCTTAAGTGAATCAGAGCAAGAGGCATTTACGTTTGGCCAGTTGACTGTCGAGCCAGAGTCAGACCTGGCACGAGCTTTTCGAAATCCTGGCCGTAATTTTAACCTCAGTCTTCTGGAATCAGCGAACCTGAAGGCCGTTAATGTTAAAGGCAAACAGGGTGTTTTGGGGGCTGAGCAGGTATGGCGTAATATTTTGGAGAATAGATTAGAGTCTTTTATAGGGAGTGGTGTAAGAGGAATCAAGCCCTATTTCGATTCACATGGCAAGGAGGTTTCACCGGCGAAGGAATTAACATCGGCGATTGAATCTTTTTCATTTCTGGAAAACCAGTTCCCATTGTTTGTTGGTGGATTATTAGCTCCATCATCAGCACCTGAACCCGAGTTTGATCAACAGTATTTCTGGCTAGAGACCGAATTCGATAATCAGAATCTTTGGGCTCTTAGTTCCGAATTACGCCTGTTGCAAAAAGAGAGCGCCCTGGCGTCGGATTTGCACTTTTATGCTTCACGCGGGTACTTCTCAATGTTGACCATTATTGGTGTCGTGCCCTACTGTGATCATTCGTTAGCCTTTGCTGTCAACCATACTTATACAGACGCAGTGCTCGGGTTTGCTGCCGGATTTAAACGACGGGTGGGAAGAAAGCGTGTGGCAGAAGCACTTTCTCTTCATCTGGAAACGGTTCGCTTGCAGCTTGAATAATGAATTAAGTTCTTAAGCAAGTGCCATTCGATGCCGACCCCCTGAAAACCTCTTATAGATGATATTCGTTCGTGGCGGTGATATCTTCATCCACCATTAATGATGAAATATTAGCGTGCCTAAAAAGGTAGAATCACCCACCTGCGATTACACAAACAATGGGAGAGTGAGTTATGTCGGAAGCGGAGCATCGGATATGGAAGATATTGCGTGGCGAAGAGCCTTTAGCTCAATGCAGCGAATTATTAGGCATGAGCGTCGTCGAGATAACCCCTGGTGGCGGCAGAATGATATTTAAGTATCAGCCGACGGAGGCCATGACCAATCCAAAAGGTTTTGTACAGGGCGGCTTTGTTACGGCCATGCTTGACGATGTTATGGCGCCAGCGCTGATCAGCACCTGTGAACCGGAAACCTCGATACCGACCCTGGAAATCAAAACCAGTTTCATTAAAGGCGTCCAGCCTGGCCCTGTACTTGCCGAAGCCTGGATAGTGCAGAAAGCACGAACGGTTGCTTTTATGGCCGCCGAGCTGAAATCACTGGAAGGAGAATTATTGGCCTCGGCATCGGCAACATTTCGAATAATTACTCCTTAGTAACAGGCCATAATTTAATAACGCCTTTTTGCTAGCCGCCTTTTTTTGCCGTCTGTTTGGTAGCAGCTTTACTGGTCTGAGCTTCTACAGCTAATAACTCAAAACCGTAGTCCCCTCCGCAAATAATGCTGCCAGGCCGGGGCCGATTTCGACTCCTTCGATCACTTCATCTTTTGTAATGCCGCCGATGTTTTCCATGCACATCCCACATAATATTACTTTACCACCTGCTTTCATAAACCCTGAGAGCATCTCTTTTAATGACTTCCCACTTACATGTTTATGCTCAGGGATGTTTTTGTCAGCGAGCCAAACACCTTCTACATTCAAATAAATTGTTACGGGTATTTCTAACTGAGTGAGTACTTTAGTGCTGTACGAAATAGCCATCGCTGCCCGATTGATTTCGTTGCTGGTAAGGTTAACAAACAGTTTTTGATTCTTATCAAGAGCAAATGCGCTAGAGGAAATAGCAATACTCATGAGAACGATTACGGTACCTAACTTTTTTATTACATTCATAAACCACTCCTAAATGCCCAAAAGGTTGATTGCTTAAACTTCAAATTGGGCGTAATTGAAGCTTAACTTTTAATAAACTGCGCAGTCGGTAAATTATGTCGTTGTCAATTTATCTCTTGTGTCGCTGTAGTTTGTTTGAACAGCTGCAGGTGATTACTGACCTTTACCTTCCACCTTATGCGACAGTCAGCACTCGACACTCATCACTTGATATTGTCTGTAAGATCAGTGCCAGAGCAACTATGTTTAACGTATCATGTTGTTGATCAATTGGCTTTTCTTTTCTTTTTCCTGTTTTTTTTCTTTTTCTTTGTCGATGCCTTTTTTGCTTTTTTGATAGCTGCTTTTTTTGCCGTCTGCTTGGAGGCAGCTTTACTGGCCCGGGCTTTCTTTAATAATCTTTCAACTTCTTTGAGGTGTTCACGAGCTTTGTCTGCAGCTTTTTGAGCTTTTTCTGCACGCTTCGCGGCTTTATCAGCTTGCACGATCGCCTCTTTGAGGCGTGTTTCCGACTTATTCATTAAATCTTCAAGACTGTTTAATTTTTTGTTAGAGCTCATTAGTTGCCTCCTTTATAGTATTAGAAACTGGTTATATAACGATCTCATCGCGCTCATGAATACGATCCACTTGCCCGGCTATCAAAGGATCCGGTTGACCAACTACGTCTTTGTCCTTGTTAGTGTAGTCCAGCGACGAAAGGAAGTGGCGCATGCAATTGATTCTTCCTCGTTTTTTGTCATCAGAGCGAATCACGGTCCAGGGTGCGTCGTTGGTATCGGTATGAAAAAACATAACCTGTTTGGCCTGGGAGTAGTCGTCCCAGCGTTCCAGAGACGCCAAATCCACCGGACTCAACTTCCACTGTTTTAATGGATCTTTCTGGCGTGATTTAAAGCGCCTGAACTGCTCCTCACGACTTACAGAAAACCAGTACTTAAAGAGGATTATGCCACTATTTACCAGCATTCGCTCAAGTTGCGGTGCCTGGCGTAAAAACTCCAGATGCTCTAGATCTGTACAAAACCCCATTACCTTGTCGACGCCGGCGCGGTTGTACCACGAGCGGTCAAACATAACGATCTCTCCCTTCCTGGGGAGATGCTGGATATAGCGCTGGAAGTACCATTGATTGCGTTCTCGGGCGGTGGGCTTCTCTAAAGCGACGACTCTTGCTCCCCTGGGGTTGAGGTGTTCCATAAAGCGTTTAATAGTGCCACCTTTTCCCGCCGCATCCCGACCCTCGAAAACAACCACTATGCGCTGGTTGGTCTCTTTAGCCCAGCTCTGCAGTTTGAGTAATTCGATCTGCAATTCGTGTTTCTGGTGTTCGTAGTCAAGCACAGCAATTTTGCTGCTGTACGGATAGGAACCGTCTTCATTCCATTTGATGGCTTCATTTTTAGCGTTGAGATCAAATACAATTCGCTGTTTCTTATCCTTAATATCCTGGCTACCCTTCTTCCCCACTGTGCTTGTCACTGATGTTAATTTAGCCATGATTATTTATGTCCCAGAGTAATATCACAAAGTAACAAATTCCCTACGCGCACGACAGCAAAACTGTGCGCGGCGAGTCTTTAGTCTAGTAAAAAATGTGCCGTTTGTTGAGTGATCATTACCCAACCTGAGAATAATATCGAAATATCTATATATATTCTATTAATGAAAGATATTTCTGACTGTTCTATGATTTAGATCATAGAGGGAAGAGGAAATATCTGGGCACGCTGCGGTTAGTTTGAGTTTATAGAGATATTTGTAAAGATACTTTTAACGATGGGAATGATAATCCTCACTAGTACAAAATATTGCTGCTCGACACTCGAACTCTGTGCAGTCAGAGGTAGGGGGATCCGTAATTTGCAAAGCGGGAGCATTAGCCGTTTTGATAATTTGGTCAACCCTAAATGGTTGTTGGTTTTTCAGGCCGGGAGAAGTATATGAGCGGGCCATTAAGCGGATTTCGAATCCTTGATCTTTCTGCGGTGTTGTCAGGGCCGCTGGCGACCATGTTCCTGTGCGATCAGGGTGCCGAGGTTATTAAAGTCGAACCAACTCATGGTGATATCGTCCGACAGATGGGTGGTGGACGATCCGGATTTTCGCCATCCTTTTTGTCAGCTAATCGTGGTAAGAAAAGCATAGCGGTCGATTTGAAAAGCAATGAAGGCGTCGATCTGGTTAAGGAAATTGCCCGCACTGCAGATGTATTCGTGCAAAATTTTCGACCGGGCGCCATCGAACGAATGGGTCTTGGCTATGATGTTATCAGCGCTATCAAAGCAGATATCGTCTACTGCTCAATATCGGGGTTCGGCGAGCAGGGACCCTATGCGCATAAACGTGTTTATGATCCGGTGATCCAGGCATTGTCGGGCCTTGCTGATATTCAAAGGGATCGCGAAACAGGTCGACCCGCGATGATTCGCGCGGTTATTCCAGACAAGACCACAGCTATTACGTCTGCCCAGGCTATTACTGCAGCTCTACTAGCTCGGGAGAGAACTGGTAAAGGCCAGCACGTAAAACTGGCCATGATTGATGCCATGATTGCTTTGATCTGGGCTGAAGGTATGGCGGGATATACGGTCGTGGGGGATGAGGACAAAGCAGCTCCACAGCGCGCACCGGACCTGGTTTATCAAACTGCCGATGGCTATATCACCGCTGGTGCGGTGTCTAATGTCGAGTGGGAAGGTTTGTGCAGGGCACTGGATCGTGAGGAATGGCTTAATGATGAGCGCTTTAATACACCCAATGGTCGGGTCAGGAATGTCACTGAGCGGATTAAAATTACGGCCGCAGTCATTGCTACACAAACAAGTGAATACTGGTTGAAAAAACTGGATGAATACAGCGTACCTTGCGCACCGGTATTAAGCAGAAAAGAATTGTTGAGTCACGAACAAATACTTGCTAATCAGTTGATAGTAGAAATGGATCAGCAGGGTTTGGGCCGAGTGCGACAGGCAAGACCTGCAGCAAAGTTCTCTGTAACCCCTGCGAACATCCAGGGTCCAGCGCCTGGTTTGGGTGAGCATACTCGTGAGTTGCTGGCCGACCTCGGTATAAAAGATAGAGATATCGATAAGTTATACGCATCGAAGATCATCGCTTAGCTCGTCATGACTGGAGCGACCAATCTGTTAAGTCTTCAGCAGTCGAGCGGATTACTCTTTGGCATATCTACTCTTTTGAGTAACAGTTGCACTACACAGCAAGGTCTCCTGCATTTGTATCTATAGATTAACCTCGCATTGAATACACTCAAAATCATTGGCGTGTGGTCAGTTCGCATCGCAGTATGCCAGCATGATAGTCTAGTGATCTAACAACATTTCAGGAGCTCTACATGAGCCAAACCAACACCACACCACGGATGCTTGAAGGCGTTCGGGTTCTCGATTTTACTCAATATGTGGCGGGACCTACCGTTACTCGGATGATGGCCGAACTGGGCGCAGAAATTATCAAGGTGGAACAAACTCCCGGCGGTGATCCATCCCGGCAAATACCGGTGTTCAAAAATCGTCGCAGCGTTTATTACATACAACATAATCGCGGCAAAAAAAGTCTTTGCGTCGATTTTTCCAAACCGGAGACCGTCGACCTGCTCCACGATCTGGTCAAAACCGTCGATATTGTCGTCGAAAATTATGGCCCGGGGGTGATGAAAAAACGTCATCTCGACTACGAATCTCTGAGTAAAATTCATCCCAAGTTAATCATGTTATCGATTTCCGCCTTTGGCCGCACCGGACCACTGTCGGACAAAGTGGGTTTCGATCTGATCGCCCAGGCTTTTTCGGGCCTGATGCATATGACTGGAGAGCCCGACCGGCCGCCACAATTTGTCAACATGGCCATTGCTGATGTAAACGCGGGGGTACACGGTTTTGCCTCACTCGGTTACGCGCTGTTCCATCGGGATCGCACTGGCCGCGGACAATATATCGATATCGCCATGGTCGATGCGCTTTATCACATGCACGAAGCCAATGTGCAATTTTGCGCTAATGCAAAAAGAGAATTTAACCCGATTCGCTGCGGCACTCACAATAAAGGCCTGGCACCCTACGGTGTATTTAAAGGGGCTGAGGGCTGGATAGCCATCCTTGCAGGAGATTTGCAGTGGGCGGGATTACCCCGCGCCATGGGCCGTGAGGACTTGATCGAAGACCCCCGCTTTTCCGAGACACGCAGTCGCGCCGAACATTCTGACGAATTAGTGGCTTTGGTCGAAGCATGGATGGCCACTCAGGAAAGTGACCAGGTAATCCTCGACGCACTTGCCGAGCAACGCGTTCCCTGTGCGCCGGTCATGTCCGTGGCAGACACAATAAAACACCCGCACTTTATCGCCCGCGAGATGGTCCGCAACGTACCTGATGCGGGCATCGACCACGATGTCACCATTCCAGGTTTCCCCATTAAATTTTCTGAAAACGCCGAGTTACCCGAACTGTGGACATCTACCCGCGGCCAGGACAATAGCGATGTATTAAAAACCTCACTGGGATATACAGATGAACAGGTACAGCAACTGGTGGACCAGGGGGTTATCCATGCTAAGTCGGCTTAGTAACTGACGGATGTCAAACATCGAAGGCAAACCCCACCATCTCAGGTCTCACCTTTATACCTGGAAGTTTTGTATGTAGTAGCTTTATACCAGCAGTTTAGATTGATCCAGGATAGACGGCAGAACAGAGAAGTTCTGCCGATTTCAGTTTTTGCTAAGGCTCAAAACTGATCAATAAGAGCCGCCACATCGAGCATACGGTTGGTAAACCCCCATTCGTTGTCATACCAGCTCATCACTCTGATCTGTCGAGCCATCACCTGGGTTTGCGCGGCATCGAAAATAGACGAAGCCGGGTGATGATTGAAGTCGATGGATACCAGGGCCTGGTCGTTATAGGCCAGGACTCCTTTGAGTTCGTTGGCGGCAGCTTCCTGCATGGCGGCATTGATGACAGCAACGCTCGAATCGCTGCCGGCGGTGAAATGAAAATCCACAAGTGAGACATTCAGTGTTGGCACCCTCAGCGCCATACCGGTTAGCTTGCCCTGCAACTCGGGCAGTACCAGACCCACAGCGCTGGTCGCCCCGGTTTTGGTCGGAATAATCGACTGGGTAGCGGAACGCGCGCGATAGAGGTCGCTATGTTGTTTGTCGATCAGGTTTTGATCGTTAGTATAGGCGTGGACGGTGGTCATGATGCCCTGTTCGATACCGACTAGTTCATGCAGTACTTTGGCCATGGGCGCTAAACAATTGGTGGTACAGGAAGCGTTGGATACAATGCGGTGTCTGGCTTCGAGATCCTGGTGATTGACCCCATAAACCACTGTGAGATCAGCCTCCGCCATTGGATAACTGATTAACACCCGTTTGGCGCCGGCGTCCAGGTGCTGCTGGTTGAGATCTCGCTTTTTAAATTTACCTGAGCACTCAAGCACCAGGTCAACATCCAGCTCCGCCCAGGGTAATTTCGCCGGATCTGACTCAGAAATAATACGAATGGGATGGCCATCGATGAGTAGTGTATCGCCATCTAGTTGTACATCGGCATCAAAACGTCCGTGAGTGGAATCGTATTTGCTAAGGTGCGCCAGCACCTCAAAATCGGCGAGGTCATTGATAGCGACTATCTCTAGCTTCTCGTTTAAGCCGCGCTCATGTATTGCCCAGACCAGGCAGCGACCGATTCTTCCATAACCATTGATGGCAATACGCATAAATTCTCACTCCACGAAAAAATTAAAAGCCCAGCCAGAACCGGTTAACACTAACACATCACCGGGCGTGGCTCTGTTATGATCAATGGGAATATGCATAATCGGGCCCACAAAAAATTCAATTCAACGATCTACTTTAACAACATAGGAGATAAGCATGAGTATTTCATTTGACGGACGAGTAGCGGTTGTAACTGGAGCGGGTTCTGGCCTGGGTCGCAGCCACGCAAAATATTTTGCCGCTAACGGAGCCAAAGTAGTGGTTAACGATCTTGGCGGCTCGGTTGCCGGCACCGGTGGGTCGAGCAAGGCGGCCGATGAAGTAGTAAAAGAAATTACCGATGCTGGCGGCAAAGCGGTCGCCAACTATGACAGCGTGGCCACGGAAGAAGGCGGCGCTAATATCATCAAAACAGCGGTCGACAATTTCGGCAAGGTCGACATATTGATCAATAACGCCGGTAATGTGCGTGATAAGAGTTTCGCCAAGATGGACCTCAAAGATTTCATCTCTTTGATGGACGTACATTTGATGGGTGCAGTGTATTGCACTAAAGCCGCCTGGCCGATGATGCTGGAAAATCGCTATGGCCGGATTGTCATGACGTCATCGGCTGCCGGTCTGTACGGCACCCACGGCCATACTAATTATTCCAGTGCCAAAATCTCGCTCATTGGCTTTATGAATGCCTTAAAGCAGGAAGGCACCTCAAAAAACGTGCTGGTCAATTCCGTCGCGCCCATGGCCTTAACGAGAATGACCGAAGAAGTTATGTCACCGAAATTAGCACCCAAAATGAAGCCAGAATATGTCACCGCGTTGATCGGCTGGTTATGTTCAGAGGAATCCACCCTGGCCGGAGAAATCATTGAAGCGGGGATGGGCTATTACAGCAAGGTGCAGATCGTTGAAGCTCCGGGTTATATTTTCAAAGGTGACGAGGTGCCGACACCCGAGCAGATTCGCGATCACTGGGGCGATATCAGTGATATGACCGGTGCGCAGCCCTATCCTGGTGCTGACGATGTTATTCGCGCGGTATTTGGAAAGCTAAAAGCTAGCTAAATTAGAGAAAAACGGGGAGCCGGGCTTCCCGTTTTCTGCTTATCGGCGTTTGGTCGATTTTCCGTCAACTCGTCATGCCCAGTGCGCCGTCGTATAAAAGTTTTCCAC
>Ga0164315_10002583_pt1 | contig 13889 bp, 13 predicted proteins | sample GuaBasSedimGuay6_FD_113737 | JGI IMG/M metagenome (GOLD analysis project Ga0164315, IMG submission 113737) | Subseafloor sediment microbial communities from Guaymas Basin, Gulf of California, Mexico - Guay6, Core 4569-2, 0-3 cm | ecosystem: Environmental > Aquatic > Marine > Hydrothermal vents... | reverse complement strand
GGCAGATGGTGCGCCCCAGCGGCACCGTCACTGCCCGTTCACGAACCCCCTCGGGATCGTGGCGATAGACCGAACTGGGAATGGTGAGGTTCCAATGGATCTCCACCACGGCGCGGGATGGTCCCACCATCACCCGGTGCAGATGATGGCGATCGTAGTAGCTCTCGAAACGGTCGCCGTCCAGAGCCACGTAGCCCAGGTCGGAGAGGGCGGAGCAGGCGGCGTCCACCCTGTCCATGGGCACCAGCAGGTCGGTATCAACGAACCAGCGATCCAGGGGATCGGGATAGTGGGCCATTGCCAACGCGGCGCCCTTGAGGACCACCGGGTGGCACTCGGACTGGGCCAACGGAGGCAGGATGCGCTCCAGTTCCATGAGCAGCCAGGCGGTGCGATGGCGGGCAACGGTGCGGTCCTCGTCCAACCGGGGTGTACGGGCGGCGGCGGGCAACACGGGAACCAGAGCGGATTCCAGATGGTGGTTGCGGAGCATGGAGGCGATCCGGGGCGGCATGGGCGCGTCCACTGACGGACCACCGGACAGGTGGTTGCGCAGGAGGTTGCGCAGGATGTCCGTGTCCGCCATGGGCCTGACTCCGTTCGGGATGGGCAGTAGCAACCGCGCCGCGTGCATACTATGATCCCGACGCGGATAATGCACCAGTCGTAATGGCAATGGACCGCCGAAATACCGGAGAACCCTCTTGCCCTCGCCCCCGGACAACGCCAAACTCCTGGACGGCTGGCTGGCACTCACCGGTTCACCGGACCTGTTCACCGACCCGGTCCGGCTGCCCATGTTCACCGGCAGCATGGCACCGCGTATTCCCATCGGCTGCGAGCTGGTCATCGCGCCGGCCGACCGCAGGCCCTGGGGCCGGGGAGACGTGGTGGTCTTTCTGCGCGACGAGCTCCTGATCGCCCACCGGGTTCTGTTGATTCTGGGCCGGGGCCCCGGTTCGTGGCTGCTGGAAAAGGGCGACCGCAACGTGGGTGCCGGCTGGATCCGTCGGCGGGAAGTACGCGGGTTGGTCGTCGATCGCATCGTCACCGACACCGAGCGCCGCAGCCTGCCCCTGCACCAGCGCGGAGCCTTGCGCGAGAGTGTGATCTACAGCCTGCGCGCCGTGGCCCGGCGCGTGCTTGGGCGCGACGACTGAAATCGTGATCAGGAAAGGCCAGGCACCATGAAACCGCCGCGGGACAACGTCTACACCCTGGACCTGACGGGCGCCGCCGTGGGGCTGGTCTGTCATCAACCGCCCCTGGCAGTGGGGTTGGCCAAGTGGTTCGGACGCCCGGGCGCCCGGATCGAGCCCACTATCGACGTGGGACTGGAATTCGTCGACCACCGGGACGATCCCCACCTGCCCACTTCCCTGCTCACCACCAAGCGACTTACCGGCGGCGGCGGTTTCGACATCGCCGACGGGCTGATCACCGGCACCTACGATGCGCGGGCCAGGACCGGCGAGCTGAAGATCAAGGCCATCCTGCTCGAGGGCCTGCTCATGCGCATCTTCGAGCAGGTGCTGTACCAGGCCCACGCGTCCGCGCGGCAGGCTGCGGGTTGCGGGGGTTTCCTGGTCCATTCGGCGGCGGTCATCGCCGATGGCCGGGGCTTCCTGTTCGTGGGACCTTCGGAATCGGGCAAGACCACCGCCGCCCGCCACAGCAGCGCCTGGCACGTGCTGGGCGACGAGATGAACCTGGTGGTACCCACGGATGACGGCTATCTCCTGGCGGGCACACCCTTCAACGGGACGTTCCGCGACAAGCAGCCGGGTTCGGCACCCCTGGCCGGCATCTTTCTGCTGCAACAGGCCCCGCGCCACGCCCTCGCCACCGTGGAACCGGCCGCCGCAGCCATGGCCCTGGCGGCGGAAATCATGCCCCCCGTGGGGCTGGACCAGGTGCCGGACAACGACACCGTACCGACCATGATGGACCTGGCCGCACGGATGACCGACAAGGTTCCGGTGGCGCGTTTGGAGTTGTTGCCCGATCCTGGTTTCTGGAACATCATAGGTGAGAGATTCTCGCTGGCGCCGTCCGCGTAACTGTTGAGGGAAGGAAACCATTCCATGGAACTGACCAGCGTACTCACCCCGGCCGACAACTGCCCCGTGCGCGAGGTGGGCGATGGCTACGTAATCCTGGCCGGCGACGGGGAGACCACCCATTCCCTCGACGGACTGGGCGCTTTCATCTGGAAGCGGTTGGATGGTCAGCAGGACCTGGCCTCGGTACTGGCCGAAGTAGTGGCGGAATACGATGTTCCGGCTGATACCGCCACCCGCGACCTGCTGGAATTCGCCACTGCCCTGGCAGAAGCGGGGCTTGTTACCCTCGCCTGATCAGCACCCCCCACCAATTCCCCATGAGATTACTTCTTAGAGTATTTGTGCCAACATATTATCATTGGCGTTGTGGATCTGTTTGTCCGCTCATCAATCAAATTGAGAGGGATTTTCATGAGCAAAGTGTCACGCCATACATGTGTCGCCGCCGGATTCCTGCTGTTTGTCCTCAGCGCAGGCCTGCTGGCCCAGCCGGGATGGGTGTACGCCGCCGACCGCACGGTGGTGGGTGAACTCTTCTCGACCGATGGCTGACCCTATTGCCCCTCCGCCGTGCGCGGAATCGACGACCTCGAGGCCATCACCACCACGGACTCGTTCCTGGGCGTGACTTTCTACCTGAACGAGCCCTACTCCATCGCCGCCGGTGTGGCGCGTTTCGGTGCATACGGCTTCGATGGCACGCCTTCGGTTATGTTCGACGGAGTTATTCCCCATGTGGGTGGCCAATCTACCGGCTCCATGTTCTACGCCTACGAGCCTTCCTATAACAGCCGCCGGGCCATCGCCAGCCCCCTGCTCCTGGACGCCCTCTACACAGTGATCGGCACCACCGGCACCGTGACGGTGGATCTGAAGGTCGATGTCGACCTGCCCGTAACCACCACCGGCAACCAACTGCTGGTCCTGGTCTGCCGCGACGGTTATCACGGCCAGTCCAACATGGTGATGGAAATGTCCACGCCGGTACCGGTGACCATCACCACGCCGGGTGAGACCCAGCAGATCACAGTTGATTTCACCGTCGATCCCGCCTGGCCCCAGGAGGAAATGCAGATCATCGCCCTGGTCCAGAGCACCACCACCGACGAGATGGTGCAGGCCGGCCTGGCCGCTCCCGACTACAAGGCCGATGTGGCCGTGGTCTGCGAGCCGGGGGGTATGGGTGCGGGCTGGACCATGTCCGGGCCTGCAGGCTTTGCCATGAGCGGCGCCGGCAACCACACCGTATCCATGTTCTTCGCCGGCGAATACACCCTGACCTGGGACACGGCGCCCTACTGGACGTCTCCCACCCCCAATCCCGAAAGCCTGACCGTGGCCGAGGACGGTAGCATCACCTTCACCGGCACCTACAGCGACGGTCCCTTCTCCCAGCCCCTGGCCGGTGACGAGGGTGACGCGGGTCCGGGCCGCACCGTATGCCTGGTGGACTACGACGCCGATGGCGCCAGCGACCTGCACGTCGTCAATGATGGCGCGGCTGATCTGTTGCTGCACAACACTGCCGGCAGCTTCGCCGACCTGGCCACCGGGCTGGCCGCCGACACCGGCGCGGGCTGTGCCGCGGCCTGGCAGGACGTGGACGGCGACGGTCACCTGGACTACTACCTGGGCCGCGATGGTGGTCCCTGCGCCATCCACCTGGGAGACGGCGCCGGTGGTTTCACCCCCGGCAAACTCTTCGGACTGACGGCCACGGACGAGGTTACGTCTGCCAGTTGGGTGGACTTCGACCTGGACGGCCTGCTGGACCTCTACCTCACCAACCGTGGTACCGCCAATGTCCTGTACCGGTACAACGGCGTCATGGGCGAGGACTACCTCGTCTTCGGGGTAACGACCAACGGCGCCCAGATCGGCGGCAACAGCAGCGGTGCGGTGTGGTGCGACATCGACAATGACGGACGCCTGGACCTTTACGTGCTGACCGAGTTCGGCGACAACGTCATGCTGCAGAACACCCCCCTGGGCTTCAGCGACATCACCCCCCTGACCAACCTGGGCGACAACGGCAACGCGGCCGACGCAGCCTGGGGCGATTACGACAATGACGGCGATTTCGACCTGTTCCTGGCCAACGACCGCACCGCCGACCGCTTGTGGGAAGCCCGTGCCTGGGACAACTACAACTGGGTGCCGGGGGAAAACCTGGAAGACCGGGGCACCGCCCGCAGCGTGGTCTGGGGCGATTTCGACAATGACACCTTCCTGGACCTGTACGTGGTCCGGAAAGATGACGCCGACCTGCTGCTGTACGGCCACGGCGACGGTTCGTTCACGCGGGTCCCGGTTGGACCCGTCGAGACCCTCACCGCCGGCGCGCGGGTGGTATGCGGCGACATGAACAACGACGGCGCCCTGGACCTGTATCTGGTCCGCGACGGTGCGGCCAACGTGCTGCTGAACAACGAGCGGGGCCGGGACAACAACTGGCTGGCCGTCCACCTGATGGGCAACAGCGCCAATCCGCTGGCCATCGGCTCACAGGTACGGATTTCCCTGGGCGACGTGTCCCTGCTGCGCCAGGTCGATGGCAAGGGGCAGATCGTGGCTGACGGCTCAACGGTGCATTTCGGCCTGGGCGACGCCACGTTCGTCTACAGCGTGGAGGTCACCTGGCCCGACGGTACGGTTTCCGACTACGGCGGCTTTGATCCCAACCACGTGATGACCATCGGCCAGAGTACGGGTGTGTCCAACATCGAGACGGAACAGGACGTGCCGGCGGCGATCAATCGCCTCGACCGGGCCAGGCCCAACCCCTTCAACCCGGCCACCACCATCGGCTACGCGGTGGGTCGCAAGGGCCACGTGAAGCTGGATATCTACAGCATCGACGGCCGTCACGTACGGACCCTGGTCGACAGTGACCTGCCCGCCGGCGAGTACACCGCCACCTGGCAAGGCCGCGACGGGTCCGGACGCCCGGTGGCTTCAGGTACGTACCTTTATCGCCTTACCACGCCGGAGGGCGCGATGCTCAATGGTCGCATGGTGATGATCAAGTAACCTGCTGATGGCGCTCCAGGAACGCGGCCCCGGTCACCGGACCGGGGCCGCCCTGTCAGGTAGCCGTGTCGTTTCCGCGCCGCCGATATTGCCTGCGGCCAACGTAAGTTGTACCATATCCAGGATTCATTGCTTCGAGCCAACCCCCATCCCGACCCCGGAGGTTCTCCGTGAAACCGCGAAATTCGCGCCTTGTTGTTACCTGCCTGACCGCCTGCGCCCTGCTGATCGGACTCGCCGCAGTAGTCGGCGCCCAGGAGGACGCCGCGGACAAGGAGTGGAGCATCGGCTCCCTCAGCCGGGAGATCCGGCACCTGACCGAGACCTGCAACCCGGCCGTGGTCCAGATCTACACCTCCAGCTTCGGTGCAGTGGCCGGTGCGCCCAGCGGTGCCGCGGTCTTCGGCCAGCAGCTGGCCACCGGGTCGGGCGTGATCCTCGACCCCAAGGGCTACATCATCACCAACTACCATGTGGTGCAAGGCGCCAAGCGGGTGCAGGTGCGTATCGCGCCGGAAGCCCTCAGCGGTGAAGCCGGTGCCTCCATCCTGCGCACCGGCGGCGCCCTGGTGGGTGCCCAGGTCCTGGGTACGGACAGGGAAACCGACCTGGCCCTGCTGAAGATCAATCTCGAGGGACTGCCACACCTGGAACTGGGCGATTCGGACGATTTGCACCAGGGACAGATGGTATTCGCTTTCGGCAGCCCCATGGGTCTGAGCAACTCGGTGAGTTTCGGCGTGATCAGCACGGTGGCCCGCCAGCTCGAGAAGGACAGCCCCATGATCTACGTGCAGACCGACGTGGCGATCAACCCCGGCAACAGCGGTGGCCCCCTGGTCAACGCCCAGGGCCAGGTGGTGGGCATCAACACCCTGATCCTGTCCCATTCCGGTGGCAGCGAAGGCCTCAGTTTCTCGGCGCCGAGCAACATCGTGCGCACGGTCTATAACCAGATCCGTACCCACGGCCGCGTTAAACGGGGTGTCCTGGGCCTCCACGCCCAGACCCTGAACCCGTGGATCGCCGAGGCCCTCGGCCTGGATGTGGAGTGGGGCGTTATCCTGGGCGACGTCTATCCCAACGGTCCGGCGGCCACGGCCGGCCTCAAGGCTGGCGACATCGTGACCAGCCTGGACGGCAAGAAGATGGAGAATGCCCGCCAGTTCGAGGTGAACACCTACGGCAAGGCCATCGGTTCCGAAGTGACCCTGGAGATCATCAGGGATGGACGCACCATGGCCAAGAACGTCTCGGTCATCGAACGGGTCGACCCGGACACCCGCTTCCTGGACATGATCAACGCCGAGCGGAACATGGTGGAACGCCTGGGCATCCTGGCCCTGGACCTGGACAACGAGACGCGGCGCCTGATGCCCGGCGAGACCAGGCAGAAGGCCGGCGTCATCGTGGCGGCCCTCGCCGTGGACACCAACCTGCTGGGTGACCGGTTCCAACCCGGGGACATCATCTTCTCCCTCAACGGTCGGCCCGTGGACGACCTCAAGAGTCTGCGCGCCCGCCTCAAGGAACTCGGCTACGGCGACCCGGCGGTATTCCACCTCGAGCGCGCCCACGAGTTCCGTTTCCTGGTGATGGAAGTGGAATAGCCCACCCGCCGGATCCGCAAAAGCAAGCGCCGCGCCCCCGGGAGGGGCGCGGCGCTTTTCGGGTCATCCCGTCCTGGTGTTTCAGTCGCCCGCTTCCCGGCGCGCCGCCAGGCTCAGACTGGCCGCTCCCGCCAACCTGGCCTGGTCCATGACCGCCACCACGGAGCCGGTTTGGCTGGTCCGATCCGCCACCACCACCACCGCGCCCTCGGGATCCTCGGCCAGGGCCCGTTCCACCAGGCCGCGCACGCTGCGCACATCCACCTTGCGACCCTCGTAGTAGACCTCGCCGGCGGGGCTGACGCCGATCATGATGTTCCCCTTGGCCTTGACCTCGGCCGTAGCCGCGGTGGACCGTTGCACTTCGATACCCGACTCCTTGACGAAGCTGGTGGTCACCACGAAAAAGATCAGTAGCAGGAAGACCATGTCCACCAGGGGACCCATGTTGATATCCACCTTGTCGCCACCACGGATTGTCTGTCGCACGTTGATCACGCCGCCTGTACCTCCATCAGAAATCACAACCGGGCACAACCTCGCCCGCCTCGTGCAGGGACCGCTCCACGAATCGCCTCTGGGCGTGCATCTCGTCCGCCGTCAATCCCTGGCCGATGACCGAGGCACCATAGACAAAAGCGATCAGCACCAGACAGACCGGCGCGGCCCAGAAGCCCCAGGGATACTCGTCCACCGTGGTCTGGGCCCACCCCAACACCAGCCCGGCCAGGCCCACCATGGCCAGCACCCCGTAGATGGCCATGAACCCCGTCCATACCGCCGGGTGGGGCGTGAAGCGTCCGTCCAGGCACACGCTGCCGTCGTCCCTGTCCCGCAGCTGGAGGTTGAGGTAGGGCGACAACAGGCTGCGCTCGTGCCGGGGCAGCTGCAGGAACGCATGTCGTTTGAGAACCTGACCCACGAACGGTGCCTGCTCCCGCCCCAGTCGCTCATGCACCTTCTGCAGCACGGCGGTGCCATCCCCCTGCAGGGGAATGGTGAATACGGGGCGCATGGTGAGGCGTTCGGTCAAGGGGTTCTCCCGTTGATCGGTGCGAAGCGATAGCGTCAGGAAATCATAGGGCCACGGTCACGTCGTCGCCATTGATACGGATCTCGTTGGTGATTTCCGTCGTGCCCCGCAGCATGGCCGAAACCGAGCAATAGGTATTTTCGGACAGGTTGACCGCACGCCGCACCCTCTTCGCGTCCAGATCACCGGTCAGGTTGTAGACCAGGTGGATCCTCGTATAGACCTTGGGATGCTCCTCGGCCCGCTCATGGCTAGCCGAGACGGTGAACGACTCCAGCGGCTGCTTCATTTTCAGCAGGATGCTGGCCACGTCCACGCCGGTACATCCAATCAGAGACAGGATGATCAGCTCCATGGGCGTGGGTGCCGAATCATAACCACCCGCCGCTTCGGGCGCGTCGGTGACCACGGCGTGGCCGGTTGCCGAGCGGTGGACGAAGCGCAGGCCGCCGGCCCAGGTGGTGGTCATCTCATTCATGTCGTTCTCCCGGGATGTGGTTACAGGACACGGTGATATTCCAGGACACTTCAGCGCAGCAGGCGCACGCGTCGCGGGGGGTCGTCGGTTTCGAGCCGCTTCATGAGGGCATTGATCTCTGCTCCCAGCAGGAACACCAAGCCGCTGATCCACAACCATATCATGAGGATAATCAACGCCGCCACCGAGCCGTAGGTGGTGTTGTACTGCCCGAAATTCCGCAGGAAGAGCCTGAACACCGACGAGGCCACCATCCACAGCGTGGTGGCGGTTATGGCCCCGGGCAGGATCCACTGGAACTTCTGCTTGGCCTCGGGCGCGATGTAGTACAGCACCGCAAGCGCCACCAGGTTCAGCATGAAGGCCATGGGCAGTCGCATCGTGGTCCAGAAGGTGTTGGTCTCGCTGGCGATACCCACGAACTCGAAGATATGCTGGGTGATCTGCGGACCCACCAGGATGATGGTCATGGCCATGAGCCACAGTCCGGACAGCGCCAGGGTCAACAGGATTGCCATGACCTTCTGGGTGACCATGTTTCGCCGCGGCCGGATGTTGTAAGCCCGGTTGATGGTGGTGATCAGGGCGCCCACAGCCATGGACGCACCCCACAGGGAGGCTGCCAGACCGAGGCTCAGCAATCCGCTGTTGGCCGTCGGCAGCAGGCCAATGACGATATCGGTGACGTAGTTGGCCGCTTCCAGGGGCATCTGTTCCTGGAGGGCGTCCAGCAACATGGGCTGCAATTTCGCGCCGAGGGGAAAGAGGCTGACCACCGACAGCACGAAGATCAGGAAGGGAAACAGCGCCAGCATGGTGTAATAGGATATCTGCGCCGCCATCCCCATGACGTCGTCGTAGGCCAACTCGCGCTGGAGACGGACCATGAACAGCCACGACCGTCGCAATCTGCGTTCGAATAGCATGATACGGGAAGAATCAGGGACACCGGCGCGAAAATCAACCCCGATCCGCCGGGCTGGGTAACTCCATTCGACGGTTTCCTCCCACCGTTCCATGGCCTATTTTCGTGACATCGTCCCCGACTCCCTTCCAACCGCTGGAGGAATCATGCGCACCGCCCGCTACCTGCTGCTTTCCCTGCTGGCCCTGGTTACGCTGTCGACTGGGATCGCGAGCGCCGCCGATACAGTTTCCGACGCGACCACAGACACCACCGCCGCACCGGCTGCCGTCGTCCCCGGCGACGTCCTGCGCGCCGGGCCGGTGATGTTGCGCCTGCCGGCCTTCCACGATGCGGACCGCGCCGGAGTGGACATCGAGCAGCTGCTGGCCGAGGCCCCCGCCCTGCCGGGTGGCAACTGGCCCGCCGCGGGCGACGAGATCACCGGGCCCGACGGCCGCCCCCTGACCTGGCGCCTGACCCGTGATGCCTCCTTCCCCGTGACGGCCGACGGCAACACCGCCACCTGGACCGCCTTCTACGTCACCAGCGACCGTTGGCAGCAGGCCAAACTGACGGTAGTCGCTCCCGAAACAGTCGAGGGTGTGCTGGACGGTGCGCCCCTGACCCTGGCCAAGGGTAAGGGCGATACCCTGACGGCGGATCTCGACCTGGCGCTGGGCAAGCACCTGATCGTGCTGCGCACCATGAATACCTGGTTGTCGGACCTGTCCGTGACCCCGGATGCGGAGATCGGTGATGGCACCCTGGCCCTGTCCGTCACTCCCGACCGCACTACCGACGTCCGCCTGGTCCTGGACGCACCGCGCCTCAGTGATCTGGCCCTGGCCCCGGACGGCCGCTTCTGCGCCATCAGCCTGGGCGAGTATCGCGACGGCGGGCACCACGAGACCTGGCTGGAGATCCGCGACACCGACCGGGGCGATCTGGTGGCCCTGTGGCGGGGTGGCGAACCCGGCGGCCTGCGCTGGCTCGAGTCCGGCAACCGACTCAGTTGGAGCACCGTCACCGACGGCAAGACCACCGTCTGGCTCCACGACCTGGACGCCAAGCGGGTCGAGCCGGTGCTCGAGGACGTGGCGGACATGGGCTCGTGGCGTTGGTCACCCGACGGGTCCTTCCTGGTCTACGAGGTAGAGAACAAGCCAGAAGCCGACGACCGCGGCGTCAAGCGCGTGCACAACCCCTCCGACCGGCAGACCTGGTGGCGCAACCGCAGCCACCTGGTACAGGCTTTCATACCAGGCGGTTACACCCGGCGCCTCACTGCCGGTCCGGTCAGCCCCGGCAGCTGGCGCGTCTCTCCCGACAACGGCAGCCTGCTGTTCTTCCTGAGCGAACCCGATCTCACACAACGCCCCTATTTCGCCAGCGAACTCTGGTTGATGGACCTGACCAGCCTGAAGGCCGACAAGCTGCTGGATGACCCCTGGCTGGACAGTGCCGAGTTCAGTCCCGACGGGGCGACCCTGCTGCTCGGCGGTTCGCCCAGTGCTTTCGACGGCCTGGGCCGCAACCTGCCCGAGGGTGTGCAGGCCAACGACTACGGCGGACAGCTCTACCTGTGGAGCTTCGCCGACCGCCAGCCGGAGGCCATCACCATCGATCTGCGTCCGGACGTGGCCTGGGCTCGCTGGAATGCGGCTGATGGTCGTGTCTACGCTCGCTGCACCGACACCCAGTACCACAATGTCTTCCGCCTGAAGCCGGGTGACGACCAGTGGGAACGGGTGGAGACCGGTTTCGGCACCACCGACGAGATCGTGCTGCCACGCCGTGGCAACCGGGCCGTGGCACGGGGCTCGGGTGCCACCACGCCACGGCGGGTGCATCGTCTGGATCTCAAGAAGAACCGGGCAGAACTACTGCACGACCCCGGAGTCCAGGCCTGGCAGGACGTGAACTTCGGCAAGTCCGAACCCTGGGTGGCGGAACTGCCCAACGGCGAAAAGTTGGACGGCCGCGTCTATTTCCCCCCCGGTTTCGACCCGGAGCGCCGGTATCCCGTGATCGTCTACTACTACGGCGGCACCTCGCCGGTGACCGTGGACTTCGGCGGGCGCTATCCCAAGAACGTATGGGCGGCCCAGGACTACCTGATCTACGTGCCCGAGCCCTCGGGCGCCACGGGCTACGGACAGGCCATGGCCGCGCGCCACGTCAACGACTGGGGGCGCATCACCGCCATGGAGGTGATCGAGGGCACCAAGGCCTTCCTGGCGACCCACCCCTACGCCGACCCCGCCGCGGTGGGCTGTATCGGCGCCAGTTACGGTGGCTTCCTGACCATGTACCTGACGACCCAGACGGACCTGTTCGCCGCCGCGGTAAGCCACGCCGGTATCTCCAGCATCAGCAGCTATTGGGGAGAAGGCCTGTGGGGCTACGCCTACGGGGCCCGCGCCCTGGCCGATGCCTTCCCCTGGAACGACCGGGATCTCTACATCGAGCAGAGTGCTCTCTTCCAGGCCGACAAAATCAACACGCCCCTGCTGCTGGTCCACGGCGACGCCGACACCAACGTGCCGGTGGGCGAGAGCGATCAGCTGTTCACGGCGCTCAAGCTGCTGGGACGCGAGGTGGAGTACGTCCAGATCGTGGGCCAGAACCACTGGATCGAGGACCACGACCAGAGGATCATGTGGAACGACACGATTCTGGCTTTCTTCGCCAAGTACCTCAAACAGCGGGACGGCTGGTGGGATGCCTTGTATCCCGAGCCCGAGGACTGGCGCTAGCTCCGTTCGGGGACCGGTCCCACGACGGGCCGGTCCCCGCTTCCCGAGTTCCCCTGATACCCCTCTGCTCCCGGACCCTTCCTTGAATCCCCTCAAGTTCCCCGCCTGTCAGCCGATTCGCCTGAAGTCAACCATCCCCGGACCAGGCCCTCGCCCGGCCGCCGCGGGACTCGACATTCATACGGAAGGTCGCCCTTAAATCCTTCCGTACCCGAGAGAGAATTGGCCATGCAGGCACAGGGGCCGTCGCGTCGCGCGATGGGCATCCTGCTGCTGACCGCCACGCTGTCGTGCTGCGGCGCGCGCGCCTTTGCCGGGGGGACCCCCGCGGGCGCCGACGTCACGGCCCAGGCGTCGGTGAGTTGGAACCAGCAGGGCGTAGCCCACAGCGCCACGAGCAACGCCACCAGCTTCACCGTCGATGAGATCGTCGACTTCGCCGTGGTCTGCCAGGACGCGGCGGGCGTCGAGGCCTTTCCCGGCGAAACCGGCCGCGCCCTCAGCTTCACCCTGCTGAACACTGGCAACGGGCCCGAGACCTTCCGCCTGCTGGCCCTGGACGCCCTGGCCGGGGACGATTTCGACCCCCTGCTGGCCGGTGTCCACCTTGATACCAACGGCAACGGTATCTGGGATCCGGGCGCCGATGACGTCTATGTCCAGGGCGGCAACGACCCCGATCTGCCCGCCGACGCGGTTATCTCGATCTTCCTGCTGGTGGACCTGCCCCCGGATGTGGTGGATCGCCAGGAAGGCACCGCCAAGCTGGTAATCACCGCCATGACCGGCGTGGGTGCGCCCGGAACAGTGGTACTGGGCGCCGGCGCGGGCGGTACCGACGCCGTTCTGGGCAGCGGCGGCGGTACCGGCGACGCCACCGCCCTGGTGCGCGTGGCCGCGGTGGAACTCGAACTGGCCAAGACCGCCGTCGTGCTCGACCCCGATGGCGGCAGCGAGCCCCGACCCGGGGCCCTGATCACCTACACCATCACCGTCACCGCCACCGGCGGCGGTACGGCCCGCGGCGTCGTGGTAACCGACCCCCTGCCGCCGGCCACGGATTTCGTGCCCGCCAGCCTGATCCTCGACGGCGTCCCGCTGACCGACGCCGCCGACACCGACGCGGGTGACTACAACGTCACCATTCCCGGAACCCTGACCATCAATCTGGGCGACATCACCGCGATCTCACCGAGCCGGGAGATCGCGTTCCAGGTGTCCATTCCCTGAACGAGGAGGACGAGTCGTGCCAAGAAGTCACCGAATCCTGTTGGCCGGACTGCTGATCCTGGCCGTGCCCTGCCTGGCCACGGCCCAGATCGAACTGCAGTCCACGGCCGAAGTCGAGACCGTCACCACCGGCGCTGACGGCATTCCCGTTACCGCCCGTACGGCGGCGGTCAAGGTCGTTCCCGGTGACGAAGTCATCTACACGGTCCACTACCGCAATTCCGGTACGGACCACGCCGAGGACGTCGTCATCACGAATCCCGTTCCCGAACACATGCACCTGCTGCGCACCGACGGTCTGCAGCCCGGGTGCACCCTGGTTTTCTCGGTGGATGACGGACAGAGCTTCGATGCCCTGTCCCGTCTGGAAATCACCGGCAACAACGGTCGTCCGCGGCCGGCCACTGCGGCGGACTGCACGCACCTGCGCTGGGTTTTCGAGCGACAGCTCGAGCCCGGCGAGGCGGGTGCGGTCAGTTACGTCGCCCAGCTGCTGTAACCGGCGGCATCACCTGCAAGGAGGATTGAAATGTACCGTTCCGTTCGCCCCCTGGTGCTCCTCGTAACCGGAGCCCTGGTCCTCATTCCGGCCGCCGCGGCCCTCGCCGTGGGCACCCCCGCCGGAACCAGTGTCGACAACAGCGCGACGGTGGACTACGCCGTCGGCGGCGTGGCACAGGCCCCCATCGCCAGCAACCTCGTCAGCTTCCTGGTGGATAACCGCATCGATATCGCGGTGACCACCCTGGACGCCGGCGCCATCACCGTCCTGCCCGGCAGCG
>Ga0164315_10002582_pt1 | contig 13890 bp, 7 predicted proteins | sample GuaBasSedimGuay6_FD_113737 | JGI IMG/M metagenome (GOLD analysis project Ga0164315, IMG submission 113737) | Subseafloor sediment microbial communities from Guaymas Basin, Gulf of California, Mexico - Guay6, Core 4569-2, 0-3 cm | ecosystem: Environmental > Aquatic > Marine > Hydrothermal vents >... | reverse complement strand
TAAATGAAAGGTGAGTATTGAAAAAGTTTATTTCACCTACTGGAGTGCTTATTTGATTCCAGACTACTTTTCTTGGAAAAACACCACTTACAAGTTGATAATAACCTTGAGCATTTACCGGATACTTTGAAATAATGCCAATAAATTCCTTAAACTCATTATCCCACGATAGGTGAGTTTGTTGCTGGTAATAATAGTATTCTGTACCAAAATGATTTTCTAAAGCATTCTTGATCTGTAGTCCCTGATTATCTGATCCATCACCATTAATGTCTTCATTAATTTCCTGAAGTCCAATAATATCAGGATCAATTTGTTTAAGTTCATTAATTATCAAACCAAGACGTAATGCAGGATTTGTACCAGGTTTCATGCCTTGGATATTGTAAGAAAGCACTTTAAGGGAATCTTGTGCAGATAAAACAATTGGAAATATTAGCAGGAAAAATAATAATTTATTAAAAGTAGATTTCATGGTAACAAAACTACTTTTTATTCGTGAACTCAAATTTCAAAGATGTAATATCTTTACACTTTAGAATTTGAATTTATGAGAAGAGATGAAAGAAAGATAGCAAATCGATCTGAAATAGATGACATCATTAATAATTCTGATGTTTGCAGAATTGCATTTGCCAATGATAATATTCCCTATGTAATACCTGTTTCATTTGGCTACGATGGGAAGAGCATTTTTGTACATACAGCAAAAACAGGCAAAAAAATTGATTTCATTGAGAAAAACAATCTTGTTTGTTTTGAATTCGATATTGATGTTAAAACAATTGAAGATAAAAATATTCCCTGCAAATGGACATCTGCTTACAAAAGTGTAATTGGCTACGGAAAGATGCTTGAGTTAACGGAATTTGAAGAACAGGAAAATGCAATTAATCAGATTATGTTGCATTATTCAGGCAAAGAATGGAAGTTTGACGAAAGAATGCTTAAAAGTGTAAAACTTTGGAAAATTGAGATCGATGAGATATCGGGCAAGCAATCTGGGTATTAATTTACAATCACAATTACCCGATATTAGAATAATCAGTTAACACATTCCCTTAAGTTCCATTGACAAATAATACCCATTCGCAGATAAAATACTCCTCTCTGTTGATCTGATTTTGATGTCTGCTATGCCCACAGTACATTTGTTGTTTAATAACGGGAACTAAACATATTGCCTCATGCAAGTAAAATCAATAATATTAAGTCTTATTAGCCTTTTTCTATTTTGTTCAACGTTTAGTCAGTCTTACAAAATTGTTGACACAAATCAGGAAAACTGCTATGATACCATAAATCAGATTGCAACACCCTCCCTTGGTGATCCTTTTTATGGTCAGGATGCTCAATACATTGGAAATCAACCCTCATATGAGGATAATGAAGATGGTACAGTCACAGATTTAGTAACGGGTCTAATGTGGCAGAAAAACCTTTTTGCAGACAAACTAACTTATGATGAGTCAGTTGCTGGTGCCGATACTTGTACTATTGGCGGTTTTGATGATTGGCGTCTACCTAGCATTAAGGAATTATATTCACTCATAATATTTAGTGGATATGGCGGAACAAGTGCAGAAGAATCCATTCCTTTTATTAATACGGAATATTTTGAGTTTAGGTATGGTGATGAAGCTGCAGGAGAGCGCTTCATTGACTCACAATATGCCTCAAGTACGGTTTATGTTGGAACAACCATGAATGGAGATTTCACCATGTTTGGTGTCAACTTTGCTGATGGTCGTATTAAAGGATATGGTACTGACCCGCTTCCTGGTCAAACAGGAGACAAACTATTTGAAGTAAAATATGTCCGCGGCAACACTGACTATGGTGTAAATGAGTTTTCAGATAATCTTGATGGTACAATAACAGATTCAGCAACCGAACTCATGTGGACAAAAAATGATAGTCAGGAAGGTTTAAACTGGGGAGATGCACTTGCATGGGTACAGCAGAGAAACAATGAAAATTATCTTGGACATGATGACTGGAGATTGCCCAACGCAAAAGAGTTACAAAGCATAATTGATTACAGCAGGTCTTTACAAACAACTAATAGTGCTGCCATCGATCCACTATTTGAGGCCTCAACAATAATTGATGAAGGCGGAGAAATTAATTATCCTTTTTATTGGACTGGTACAACACATCTTGATGGACCTCCTAACTTAAAATATACAAATGCTGTTTATTTGTGCTTTGGTGAGGCACTTGGGTTTATGGAAACACCACCCAATTCAGGAAATTATGTTCTAATGGATGTTCATGGTGCTGGTGCACAAAGAAGCGATCCAAAGGTTGGCGACCCTGATAATTTCCCAAATGGTCATGGACCTCAGGGAGATGTAATTAGGATTTATAATTTCGTTCGTATGGTAAGAGATGTTACTTTAACAGGAATAGGAGAAAATGATACAAATGAGAGCAATTTGATTATCTATCCAAATCCAGTTAGTGACTTCCTTACACTTCGATTTGACACGCCAGTAAGCCAGGCCATTGAGATAAAAATAATAAGTATGATTGGGCAAGATTGTTCCAGTAATAATATTATTCATACTGGAAATAGCGAATTACGGGTTGATGTTAGCAGCTTAAATCCAGGAATTTATTTATTGATCTCAATATTAGGAAGCAGTACATTAACTCAAAAATTTATAAAAAAATGAGAAAACTTCAAATCATTTTATTGATCCTTATCGGAAGTATCAATATTATTAACTGTCAAAACTTTTACGACATTAACACCATAAATACCATCGAAATTACTTTCGAGGAATCGAACTGGGATTATTTACTTGATGAACTTGTTGCAGCCGGTGAGGAAGAAAGGCTGGTCGGTACAGTTGCCGTTAACGGAGAAGTATTCGATAGCGTTGGGATACGTTACAAAGGAAACAGTACTTATACGGCTAGCCAGGTAAAAAATCCATTGAATATTAAACTAGATCATATTATTGATGATCAGTTAATTGAGGGTTATGGAACAATTAAATTAGCCAATGGATTCAAAGATCCAAGTTTTGTAAGGGAAGCAATAAGTTACGAAATTGCACGTAAATACTTTCCTGCAAGTAATGCAAATTTTGCTAATGTTTACATAAATGGAACCCACCTTGGACTTTATACCAGCGACCAGAGTGTGGATAAATTTTTCATGCGTACCCATTTCGATAATGATGAAAACACTAGAGTTAAAGGAGAAATTACAAGCAGTCGACCTCCAACTGGTGGGGTTTGGGAGTATTTCGATAACGACTCTAGTAGTTACTATGGACTTTATGATATGAAATCGGACTATGGCTGGGATGAACTGATTAATTTTCTTGATACACTCAATAATCAAAATGCTTATGTTGACCAGGTATTAAATATTGATCGTCACCTATGGTTTCTTGCTTTCTCAAACCTTCTGGTAAACCTTGATGGACCCATTAACAATCCTCAAAATTACTATCTCTACAAAGATGATAATGGTAGATTCAACCCTATTCCCTGGGATTTGAACGAGAGTTTTGGCGTTTTTACTTTCCATCAAACGTTGGGACCAATGGGCACAACCGACTTACAACAAATGAGTCCATTTACCAATATTAATGAGGATGAATTTCCAGTGATAAGTAGGGTTTTAAATAATGAAACATACTTACAAATGTATGTTGCTCATATGAAAACTATGCTGGAAGAAAATATTGAAAATAATTTATACGAAACCAGAGCATTGGAAATACAGGATATTATAAGTGATGATGTGCAAGCCGATGCGAATAAATTTTATACATATTCTGATTTTACAAATAATGTTTACAGCTCTATTGGTGGTGGACCTCAGTCAATTATTGGCATCGTTCAGTTAATGGATGCAAGAGCGGACTACATACAGTCGCTTACCGAGTTTCAATATACTCAACCGGAGATCAGCAATGTGGAACATTCACCTGAGCAGGTTTCCCCAAATTCGGAAGTATGGTTTACTACCAATGTCAGCAATGTTAACAATGTATTTCTAGCCCATCGTTCAAATGAGGGCGGAGTGTTTAATAAGGAATTAATGTATGATGATGGCATGCATGAAGATGGCGTGGCAGGAGATGGAGTTTATGGAGTTTCATTAATTGTGGGCTCTACAGATTTGCAGTATTACATCTATGCTGAAAACCAGGATGCTGTTGCATTTACGCCTGTTCGTGCGGAATATGAATTTTATAATATCAGCATAACAGGCAATCTCGTAATCAATGAATTTATGGCTGATAATGAAAATGCTGTTGCTGATCAGGATGGTGATTATGATGACTGGATTGAGTTTTATAATAATGGAAGTGAAGTTATTCATTTGGGAGGATATTATTTATCTGATGATGGTAGCGAACCTAACAAATGGGTTTTTCCTGACACCACCATTGCAGCAGGTGGCTATTTGATAGTCTGGACTGACAAAGATGAAGATCAGGATGGCTTGCATGCCAATTTTAAACTATCTGCTTCTGGAGAGATTATTGTTTTATCAGACCCTAGTATGGTATTAATGGACCAGTTAAGTTATTTACAACAAAAACCAGATACAACAACTGGCCGTTTTGCAAATGGCACTGGTGAGTTTATTGAGATGCTTCCAACATTTGGAGCCGAGAATGAAGACTTTCTTACTGGTACTGAGGAAGATATTTTTGCTTCAAATACAGGTTTTACATTGGAACAAAATCGTCCAAATCCTTTCAGAATAAGCACAGAAATAGGATTTAGACTTGAGCAAGGAAATGATGTTTTACTAAATATTTATAATCCATATGGAATTCTAATCCGCACACTTGTCTCTGGTAAACTTCCTAGTGGTGATTATTCGTATTCATGGCAAACTAACGGACTTCCTGCTGGCTTGTATTTCTATTCGTTAAGTGTAGGAGGACATGTTAAGGTGAAAAAGATGGTGGTTCAATAATAGTAACATGATACTTTTCCAAAGCCTCTCTCTTGTCATTCTGAGCAAAGCGAAGGATCTCTATCGTAGTTCATCTAACAAAATGCAATTTTATTATCTTAGTAAATTATTAAGTCTGGGAATATAAAAATGAAAAAGAATAACACATTAAGATTTGCGGAACTAATACTGCTTGTTTTAGTATGGATAGTTCTAATTGTCTCTCCAGCATTATTCAACAGTAATAAATATCTTGAATGGCAGGATTTTTTAAAGCCACTGGAAACAATTATTCCGTTGTTTTTTATTTTTCTTATTAATCGGTTTGCACTGATACCATATTTTCTTTTCAATAGTAAAAGATCTCTTTATGTAATTTCAGTAATAGGGTTAATTGCTGTGTTTACTTTAGGCTCCTTCATCCTTTCGCCTATGCCTGATAACATTAGACCTCCTCAACAAAATGAAAATCAATGGCGACCACCTCCACCACATCTTGACAGGCAGAACAATCGCTTTCCTCCTCCAGCACCACTAAGACGTCAACCCATGCCCCACTTTGCTAATATTTTGATATTTTCAATATTGCTAATTGGTTTTGACACGGGCTTAAGGGTTTCATTCCGCTTAGCGGAAACAGAGAGGGAAAAGGCAAAACTTGAAAAAGAAAATGTGGGAGCACAGTTGGCTTTCTTACGTAATCAGGTAAGTCCACACTTTTTTATGAATACTCTTAATAACATACATTCACTCATTGACTTTGATACAGAAGAGGCTAAAGAATCTATTATCCGACTTTCAAAACTAATGCGTCATTTACTGTATGAATCTGAGATTGAGAGAATTCCTATTCAGAAAGAAGTAGGTTTTATCAAAAATTATGTTGATTTAATGAAGTTACGTTTCTCCCATAAGGTTAAAATTAATTTACAACTACCATCTCAAATACCTGATAAGTCTATTCCACCATTGTTGTTCACTTCTTTCTTAGAAAATGCATTTAAACATGGAGTGAGTTATCAGCAAGCATCATTTATTAATATTGTATTTTCTCTCGCATCCAATAAGTTAATCTTTGAAGTTAGAAATAGTAATGCTGCCAGCGAAAATGAAGATGAAGACTCAGGAATTGGACTTGAAAACTCGCGTAAACGACTGGATTTAATTTATGGCGATAATTATTCCTTAAAGATTGAAGATAAAAAAGATGAACATTTTGTAAGATTAAGCATACCAATATGATAAGTTGTATTGCAATAGATGATGAGCCTCTGGCGCTAAAACAGATTGCCAGTTATATTGACAAAACGCCATTTTTAGTTTTAATGGAGAAATTTGAAAGTGCCTTGCAGGCTATTACTTTTCTTCAGGAAAATGATGTTGACCTAATGTTTGTTGACATCAATATGCCCGACTTAAACGGGATGGATTTTGTTAAATCCTTAAACAATCCACCAAAAGTAATTTTTACCACTGCTTATAGCGAGTATGCCCTTGAAGGTTTTCGTGTTGATGCAGTCGATTATCTGCTAAAGCCCATTGGTTACAGCGACTTTTTAAAGGCTGCTGAAAAGGCAAAAGAACGAATCAATCCCAAAGTAACTACCACTACGGAAATTAAAAGCAATGATGAGTTTTTATTTATCAAATCGGAATATAAAGTATTGCGAATCAATTTATCTGAAATTAAATACATTGAATCAAAGAGTGAGTACCTACGTATTCATCTGGAAAATCAAACTCCAATAATGACACTAATGAGCATGAAAAAGATGGAAGAATTCCTGCCTGAAAATAGTTTCATGAGGGTACACCGATCATTTATTGTCAATTTGAATAAGATAACCACCGTAGAACGAAATCGCATAGTTTTCGATAAAGACATTTATATTCCTGTAAGTGAACAATACAAATCTAAGTTTCAGAAATATTTGAATGATAATTTTCTTGTTTGAAATAAGACGCATAGCACTATTTATCAGCCTCTTATTTACTGATAACAATTCTTTTACTGACTACAGTTTCATTACTACTTATAGAAATATTGTACGTTCCATCTGGCAAGTGTCTTAAATCAATTTGCAAAGCACTAGTACTATTAATGATAATGTTTTGTTTCTCAAAGACAACGCTTCCAGTAACAGATACTACTTTCATACTTGCTTCATTATGATAATCACTCATTAATTTAATATTAAGCAAGCCGCTGCTTGGGTTTGGATATACAGATATTTTTAGTTTATCATTAACTTCATCAATATTTGTGCAATCAATTACTTCAACAAATACAGAATCAGATAAAATTCCCGTATCCGTACTTACTTCAATAAAAAACCAAGTATCTGTTTCTGGGTATGCTAGTGGGTTTTGAAGATCAGAAGCAAAACCATACGGAATGGATGTCCATGAATAAAGACTCACTGTAGCTTCACCAACAATGATGGCTTCGAGTTGAACCTCTTCACCATCACATACAAGTTCTTTATCAGAGTTTGCATTAACAGTTGTACTGCCTATCTCTAATGTGACATGAACATTCTTTTCTTCTGTAGCGGTATAATCTGAAGCAAAAGTGGTGATAGCATCATATGTAAGATTATCCTTATCAGTTGCATCAAAAGTAAATGCTATTACACAACTGTCACCAGGATTAATTTTTCCAACTATGGGATCAATGTTTAACCAACTTTGTACATTAATTGTATAATCTTCAACCTCTCCATAATATGTAGTACCACAAGGACTCAGCACTTCCGGATAAGTAGTTCGAATACGCATTCGACATACGCCCTGTAAAGTATTGAATTCTGGGGTAATAGTTGCAAAGAAAGAGTCTCCTTCCTCACCTACTGTCATCAGAACGAATTCCTCTTCACTAAACACTTTATCCTGATTCCAATCAATCCAGGCACCACACTCGGTTTCTGACCACGGACTACTTTTGTAAACAGTGAGATTGTATGTTTGACTCACATTCATAATGGTAGATATATCAGTAAAGTCAGAATAACTGCTCTGTCCTGATGTATTATTAATATCCCCTAGAGTAACAAGGGTAATGTGTTCATATTGTTCTCCTTCAGCATCACAATAGTCACTTAATGGTGCTTTTTTATTTAGTAGTTCAGACGAAACATTAAACCTGAGTTCCAAATGTCCACTATTGAATACAGTAACATACTGAGTTGCCTGATGATCAACATTTAAAAATTGATAAAGGCTGTCTTGGGAAATAGTAATCTGTGCACTACCCCATTGAGTATTTGCAATTGCTCCTACTGATTCCAAGTTACCAGAATAAAAAGCTGTAACCATGTAATGATATATGCCATAATTTGTAAGTTGATCGGAATATGTAGTATCCATAGTTTGTGCAATAAGTACACCATCTCTATAAATGTGGAATTCTATGAAATCCGGAGATTCGACATAAGACCATATCAAATCTGCTATGCCCATTTCAAAAGTTGTGGCAATTTCCAAGTCATACGGAATGTTTAAAGGTCTAGTTTGGTAAGGGGATGTATAAGCCATAGCCGATCCAGATCGGTTATCTGTCCAGATAGGATACACCCAGCCATCTTTTGCTGTTATGCCAAGGTAATCACCAAAATACGAACCAGCTAGCCTTACAATTGGGCCAGGTGTAAATGATACATCACTAACTTTAAAATCTTCCCAAGTGATACCACCATCATAAGAATTTGCACAGTAAACTTCACATGAAACGTCATCTATATTACGGTCATCATAATATATCAGACTAATAATACCTGTTGAAGGGTCTACAGTAATCCATGGGAAATAATGCTGATTGCCTAAACCACTTTCATCTTGGTTAACACGTATAGGTGGAGTCCAGGTTGTTCCCTCGTCAATAGATTTAATTACATAAACATCAATATCATCACCGGTATTTATTCCAGGCTCACCAATATTGGTCCAACTTACATAAATCGCTCCTCTGTTGGGACCATAACTATTATCAACTGCCACAACAGGGAAAGAATTTACTCGCATATCCTTAGAAGTCCCTGTTAATCTAATACCTCTGATATTATCAATTATCCTTGTAGCACCTTGCCATGTTTCACCTCCATCCAAGGATTTATTAAATCCAATAGCAACTTCGTCACTTTCCCACGTATCGTAAATAGACCAAACAACATACACTTCGCCATTGGGGCCTGAATTTATGTTTACTCCCTGATTAAGGTCACCTGCATTTGCTCCTGAACTTATTTCAATATTTTCACTCCACAAATATCCATTGGTTGTTGAATAACTCAATGCCACGTGTCTATTATCAGGCCCACCAAAATTAGTCCAAGCAACATACAAATTCCCCTCATATGGGCTTGAAGTATTGTTGTCGATCCACATATGATTTTTGTCCATTAATAATCCAGGTTTTACGGCTACCTGTTTTATTACCCAGTTTACTCCATAATCATCTGAATACGAGACTCCCATGCCATGATCATTATTGATATAATTAATGTACCATCTGCCGTTTAATCCAATTACAGTTGCCGGGTCGCCTCTGTTATCTTCGCCTGCACCCCCTATTTCTCCTTCCCAGGTTTCGCCATTATTAAAAGTAAAATGATGATTGGCTCCATGAAAATTCCCAGTAACAGGTATTTCACTGGAGTTATTAGAATTCAATACTATGTTTTCATTATTAGGATCAACGAAGATTGAGTTCTCACTTTGTGTACAATATTCATTTGTTACCGGAACGTCAGGGGAATTATTGGTAATGGAAGTTATTGCATTTATCCTACTCCCTGTATATATTGCTGGCCGAACTTTTTTATCCTCGTTAAATGGGATAATTCCTTGTTCAGCTTTCTCAACCCAATAGTTAATATTATCAATTCGTGTGTCAATTTGATTCTTTTTATCAAGTTTAGATTTTTTTTCATTGCTAATGGCCCAGTTTGCATATAAAATAACTAGTATTAATATTGTAAAAAAAAGGAAAAGTTTGCCGCTTTTCATAGGGTTAAGTTATTAGGAATACTAATTAATTTGAATTCGCAATATAATAATAATTATAGCCTTACAAACAAGGTATAAACAACACCAAAGTATATTTATTTTTCGAAATTTCTATATTCTGAGTCTACAACTTTTCTAATTGACCTAATTGTTTCCCAAAGTTGAAAACAATAAGAAATTAGTTTTTAGCATTAGTTACAATCTTATTCATCTTTTAATTTTCAAGAGCCTAAATAAAATTACGACTGTTGAACGGAACCGCATAGTTTTCGATAAAAACATTTACATTCCGGTAAGTGAACAATACAAATCAAAGTTTCAGAAATACTAGAATATTATTGATGGTATTAAAATAATATTGAAAACTTGATATCAAGTCCTTTGCTTTTTCAGGGGTTCTCTAGTTTACATCCACAACCGACCTTGCAATTTCAGTTACATAAACACTAATTTGCTTCAGATTATCCATTATTTCCATATGAATTTCATGTGTTGCTATTGACTCTTTTCTTTCCTCTTTTAACCTTTCCAGATGCTTGATCTTAAACTCTGCCTCAAGGTCGGTATACTTAATCTCTTTGCTAACAATTTTCTGTGCCTTCTTTAATTTATTCTCCGAAAATGTTTCTTCCAGTCGGACTAGTTGCTTATAAATTTTTGAATGATAAAGCATAATCTCCTCATGTCCTTCTTTTGAGAAATCAATCTTCAAAGCCCGTTTCTTTGCAATTAGTGGAAACATATCTCGATGAATTACATCTCCTATGGCTTCAAGATCCCTTACTATTGAGATCATATTAAACACTTCTTTACTCTGTTCTTCAGATAATTCCTGACGACCTATCTTAAGTAGGTAAGAGGTAACTTTCTTTTGCAAATAGTCAATTTTATCTTCTCTCATTTCAATACCATCAATAATATTCAACTGTTTATGAACACTATCAGTTCCATCTTCATCACTAAAAAATGGTTGTATAATTGCTCTAAGCATGCGGCGGAGTATTTTAGCCATTCTCCCAACCTCAGCATGAGATAAATTTATTGCTATTGCAGGTGTTGAAATGGCCTTTTCTTCTAAATGCCAGGTCACAGTTTCTATTACTTTTTCTGATTCTCTTACAGGCATTATTTTAAGTACTGCTTTAGAGAGCATTGATGTAAATGGAAGAAAAACAAGGGCCACACTAACATTAAAGAAAGTATGTGCATTTGCAATTTGTCGTGGTGTTTCGGCTGCAAGTTTCTCCATTCCAGTAGCATCAGAAATTGGTGATGCCCATCGCACGATTTCTACAAAATATGGAATCCAAAATAAAAACAATACGGCTCCTGCAGTATTAAAAATAACATGCGCCAGAGCAACACGTTTGGCTTCTCGCGATGCCCCAATACTTGCTAAGCCCGCTGTAACACAAGTTCCAATATTTGCACCCAGCAGCAGCGGGATTCCTGCATCAAGAGTCAATAAACCCTGTTGTGCTAACACAATAACGATACCTGTAAAAGCACTGCTACTTTGTATGAGAGCGGTAAATATTGCCCCTATTAAAAGACCATAAATGGGGTTTTCAAGATCTTGCATCACATCAATAAAGGGCTGGTAATCCCTTAAGGGTCTCATGGAATCTGACATAACCTTCATCCCAAGAAACAAAATACCAAATCCAAGTAATGACTCACCCAAGTGTTTGTAAGAATCTTTTTTGGAAAAAACTGTTAATGCAAAACCGATTATAATCATTAGAAAAGCATAATCAGTTAACTTAAATGCAATTAATTGTGCAGTTACTGTTGTCCCGATATTTGCTCCTAAAATAACACTTAAGGTTTGTCCAAAAGTTAACAGTTGAGCCTGGGCAAAACTCACAAGCATAACGGTTGTGGCACTACTACTTTGTATTACCATGGTAACAAATGCACCAACAGCCAGTCCAATTATTCTGTTATTGGTGAGTGCGGCAAGGATATTCCGCATTCCATTTCCAGCAGATTTTTTCAAGCCTTCGCTCATTTTCTCCATCCCATAAAGGAAAAGTACAAGTCCGCCTAAAAGACCCATTAACACAAAGAACCATGAAATAGTAGTAGTATTACCTAAAGTGGAAAGAAGCAGCATAGATTTTAATTAGATTTCAGATGTAAAAATAGAAAAAAAACGAAAACTTTGAGCAGATATGATCAAAGCAGTGTGTGAAAAGATATTTTATTATAAGGCAAATGTTTCAAAATGATAATATTTAATTGTACACTGATCAGGTCAAATGCACCTAATTTATAAATGCTTGTAATCAGTCGAATATAATTATCTTTTCTTTGTGTTTTTCTTTGTGTCTTCTTAGTGTTACTCTGTGAAATAACTATTATTCAAAGAACCACAAAGTGTTACACAGAGTTTCTCAAAGAAATTATACGTCATATATTTTTAGATATGTCTGCCCTGGTACACTGATTTAATAATATTGTTATGATTCTCACTGTTTACAAGTCTTATTAATCATAAATATCAGTATCCTATTATTTCTTTTTACTGAGACTAACTATGGGTAGATAAATATTATGCTCCTTTCCGCATTAACTTCTTTTTAATATAGGGCATAAAAAATGAAACAACAGCCAACAGTATGATAATCAGACTTCCAGGACGAGTAAAGAAGTCTAGCCACTCCCCTTTTATGAGTGACAATCGTAGATTCTCTTCAATCATTTTACCAAGTATCAATCCTAAAACTACTGGCGCTGTAGGAAAGTCACCTCTTTTTAGCAACCATCCCATTATTCCAAATGCAATGCAGATTCCAACATCAAATACTGAATTCTGAATAAAATAACTACCAATAAATGACAATGCTAATATGATTGGGTAAAGCAATGATTTTGGTGCGGCGATAATTTTTATCCAGAGTTTATTGCCCATCAAACCAATAAAGAACATAAAAATATTGGCAAAAAACAGACTGATAAAAATTCCATACACAAGTCCTGGTTCCTTATCAAAAAGTTCAGGTCCGGGATTTAATTTATGAATCATCAGAGCACCAATTAAAACTGCTGTTGATGCACTTCCAGGAATACCAAGAGTAAGTAAAGGAACTAAAGCACCACCAACCGAGCCGTTGTTAGCAGCCTCAGGAGCAGCAACACCTTCCAATGATCCTTTACCAAATTTCTCAGGATGTTTACTGGAATTTTTTGCACTATCATAAGCAATAAAAGTGGCAATAGTACCACCGGCACCTGGAATACAACCCACCAAAGTTCCAATCACTGACGATTTCAACATCAGGCCCTTAAGTTTGTATAACTGTTTAATGGGGAGAGTTTGCGAAAGGTCAACTTTTACTTTCTTCTTCACTTCAATATTGTCTCCTTTTTCAATGCTGTAGAAAATCTCACCAAGGGCAAAAAGCCCTATTAAGGCCGGAATAAATTCAATTCCATCTGCCAGATCAGGAATACCCATTGAGAATCGAGAAAAAGGCAACTGGGTATCAAACCCAATGGTAATTAATAAGAGGCCAATACCAGAAGAAATAAATCCTTTTAAAGGACTCTTCCCAGCAAGAGAGGAAATAATAGTAAGTCCGAAAACACCCAAGGCAAAATATTCGTAGGATTCGAATGAAAGAGCAAGGTTAGCAAGAGGTACTGAAAACAATATCAAAATAATTGTACCTACTAATCCTCCAACCGTTGAAGAAGTAAGGGATGTCATCAATGCATGAAGTGGTTTGCCTTGCTTTGTGAGTTCATACCCATCAAAGGTAGTGGCAACAGCACCTGGCGTCCCTGGAGTATTAATGGCAATGGCAGTTATGGAGCCTCCGTAATTTGATGCCAAATAAACAGAGACCAGCAATACAAGGGCACTCATTGGATCCAATCCGAAAGTTACGGGTAGCATAAGAGCAACTCCTATGGAGGGTGAGAGTCCGGGGAGTACACCAACCATAATACCG
>Ga0164315_10002580_pt1 | contig 13896 bp, 8 predicted proteins | sample GuaBasSedimGuay6_FD_113737 | JGI IMG/M metagenome (GOLD analysis project Ga0164315, IMG submission 113737) | Subseafloor sediment microbial communities from Guaymas Basin, Gulf of California, Mexico - Guay6, Core 4569-2, 0-3 cm | ecosystem: Environmental > Aquatic > Marine > Hydrothermal vents >... | reverse complement strand
CTCCTTTGATGTTTGGAAACCTGTTGCGTCATGCGTTCGCGGTGTGAATGGATTTTGAAATTTTTGATTGCGGTAAACTTATCAATGGCTTGCGGTATTGTTGTCTATTAGCCAATTCTAATATCAGGTCGTTTTTTCGTACAAGGTTCGCCTTGTACTCCTGATAATAAATCGCGCCGTTTTTTCGTACCAGGTTCGCTTTGTACTCCTTTAAAATCAAAATCGCGCCGTTTTTTCGTACAAGGTTCGCCTTGTACTCCTGATAATTTAGAAAGATTGTACGGCTGCCAATTTTTCCGCCATTTCATCAGCGGTATAATTGACAAAAGCATATTAATTAATAGCGGCCGCCCACCCTGAAAGTCACAACAATCCCACCATGGTTATCGCTGGCGGGAATAAATTGCGTCATGCGTTCGCGGCTAAAATTTTTGCGCGCAAAAACTTTAGCCGTGCGATTTTTCGAGGCTGCTTTATAAAAAAAACCAAGTTGTTAAAAAACGTGGTTTTAAAAAAGTCCAAATTGTTACCGTTTTGAGTAGATAACAATTATTAATGCGTTTTGCTGGCACTTTCTAGTGCCGTTTGAAAATCCGTTATTGATTGGCATTGAACGGCGATAGTCAACAGGGTATCTAATACAGCCCAATTGGTTACAAGTGCCAACTGTTGATCTAGGTGTTGCACAAGGGGGGGACTCTGTGGTTTAAAGCGCAAAGCCACAATCGTCAAAATATCATGACGGGATTTGTTTACACCCCCTTTTTCAAGTCCTTTTTCAAGTCCTTTTTCAAGCCCTTCTTTTAAACCCTCTTCGCGGCCTTGAGTACGAAGGCGGCGCATTAGCGGTGTATTTAAAAAATCGTCTCTTTCAATCAGTCTTTCTAACATTTCAAGTATCTCCTCATCCTCTATCAGTAGCATCATTTCGGTGAACAACTGTTTTTGTGTCTCCGCTTTTGGGAGGGTTTTCACCATTTTAACCACTTTGGGCAGTAAGGTTTCAGGTTCGGTGATTTCTGTTTGTCCAATTAAACCCAGTAGGGCCGGTTTTTTCATGTCAACCAACTGTTGGGCCTTCATTTTCCATAAACGGATCACCTTATACTGCCAACTGAGCGTGATGCCACCAGTCGGATTGTTAATTTGGTGACGACCGGTATCATGTCTCCCAGCACCGTCACCCACGTAAAAAACCACACTATACAGTTCCAAATCACGAAACTTGAGTGTCAAACGTGATAGAGAATCTAATTCACGCAAGTGCATCGGTATATCGGTGCGTCGTCCTTGAAACTCTATATGCAGTACCACTGTACGTCCATCCGCTAATTTGACCATAAAAACTTGGTCAGCGCGAATGGGGTCAGGCTGGGCATACAATTCAATATTGTATGGCGTGACAAAGTCTACTTCACTCTCAAGGAGCCAAGACGCAAAATCATCAATAAAAGTGGTGATCAATCGTTTTAAGGGGCTATCTGTGGCAGCCATTTATAAAGACTCCTAATATATTATACTTTATACCAATTTAACTTAAATGCTTGATTTTATTGAAATAGCCAACATGACGATTAAATATTTCATAAACCACTTGATTTTTTTAAGAACTAATTGATTTATAAGTTATTTTTATTTAACCAAAAACGGTTCGGGAAACCCGTTTGGCTTTCAAAGCACAGCAATCCGCAAAATCGGCGTTAAAAAAGGTTGAGTGTGCATGGTTTTAAATGGAATACAACGGGGCTGCAAAACCCAGTTTTTCAACAAAAAAACTGGGTTTCGAGGCTCAAACTTAGGAGTCCAAACTTTAGTTTGGATACCACTAAAATTTAAATCACTCTGTCATTACCCCCATCAATGGGAACCTGAGCCCCCGTGGTTTTCGCAAACAACGGCCCCGCCATCGCGCAAGCAAGGCTGGCAACATCTTTTGACGTGACTTCCGTTCTTAACAGATTGTTAGTTTTGTACTCTTCCACAGTCATACCATAGTGTTTCGCCCGTTTTTCTAATACTTCAGTTGTCCAGATACCCGTATCGAAAACGGCGTTAGGATGAATCACATTCACTCGCACCCCTAAAGCGGCCAATTCTAAAGCAGCCACACGCGCCAATTGCGTTTGCCCCGCCTTGGCAACAGAATAAGCGGATACCCCCGGCCCCGGCGCGGACACATTTTTGGACGCAATCATAATCACCGCAGCGTCAATGCCCATTGTCAAATAGGGTGTGCACGCTTGCAAAAGCCGCTGATGGCTTGTTAAATTGATCCCCATACTGTCATCCCAAGTCTTTGAATTCATTTCACTAATGCTTTCACTGGGTGGGAAAGTCCCAGCATTGCTAATTAGAATATCCAATCCCCCAAAATGGCGAATGCCGGCTTCAACCGCGTTTTGGATATCCTTTTCAAGCATGACATCACACACCACGCCTAAAATTTCTTTTTGGTCAAATAACGTCGTGATGGCCGGATTCAGATCTAATGCAATAACGGCCGCGCCTTGACTCTGTAAAGTTTCCACACAGGCACGTCCAATACCACTGGCTGCGCCAGTGACTAATGCGATTTTGCCTTGCAACCCCCCAGAGGTGCCTTTTTTGCTGAGCTTGGCTTGTTCCAGTTCCCAGTATTCCATGTCAAAAATGTCAGATTCTGGCAACGCTTTCCAACCACCCAATAATTCGGCCACTTGAATAGCATCAATGGTATGATCTTTGATGTCAGAGACAATCCCTGCCTCTTTGACATTGCGCCCAAAGCTGAGCAGACCAAATCCTGGCCAAACCGCCCAACACGGGGCCGGGTTTAGACGAGTGAGTTGTCCATTAGTGTTACGCTCAAAGTATTCACAATAGGCTTTGGTATAACGGGCAATATCTGCCTCAGGGTTTTCACCAAGAATAACCGGCACCGGTTTAGTACGAATAACATGATCCGGGGTTAATGGGCCGCGGGTGGCTATGGACGCAACCTCGGGTTGATTGGAAAAACTCACCGATTCTGGGGTGATATCCCATTTGGTGACTACCGCATTGCCTTTTATTTTGCAAACGCTTTTACGGATTCGCGCCAATTCTAAGAGATTTTCTTTCGCCTCGGTACTGGCAGACGGCGCAATAACCGCGCCTTGGACTGGCAAATAATTTTCGGCATCCGTGACGAGTTGAATCATCCGTTCATAACTGGTTTTGGCATCGTCCCCAAATGTAAAAACGCCATGGTTCAACAAAATCATCCCTTCCAACGATGCCCAGTCGATATTCTGCGTCAATTCATAAATTTTTTTTGCCAAAATAAAACCCGGCATCACATAAGGCACAATCAGTACCCGGTTGCCATAAAGTTGCTGAATCCGATCCGCCCCCGTTTCCGTATTAGTCATCGTAACAACCGCATCGGCGTGAGTATGATCAACATACCTAAAAGGAATGATCGCGTGTAAAATGGCTTCTACCGATGGATTGGGCGCGTTTGGATCAGTCATCGCGGAACGCTGAACACGCACCATTTCCGAATCGCTTAATTGATCCAGTTGAGCCATTTTTTTTAACACATCCAATTTGACGGCTGCAAATCCGGCCGCTTCAATGGTAATTAAGTCCCAGCCGCTGCCTTTGACGTATAATAATTCTTCGCTTTCACCAAACAGATTGGTAACACTCGCCTTAACTGAAGTATTGCCGCCACCGTGTAACACTAATGCCGGTTCTTGCCCTAACAGCCTAGAAGTGTATACTCGTAACGCTAATAAATCATTATTGCATTTAGCAGCGTCATCGTTGTTCCATAAATTTTTCATTGTTCAGTCCTTCGTTATATAGTATTCCAGATAGATAAATATTTTGGCAGGAGTCCAAACTTTAGTTTGGGAGAGCCAAGATAGCCAATGTAGGGCGGGCAACGTCTTTTGGTTGCCGGCCCCAAAATTGAAGAGCACACTCGATTGAGACTCAAACTTTAGTTTCCATTAGCCTTCTGCCCATTACCAATTTTAATTTTCAGGCTTTTCGCCCACCACATTAAGAAAATACCTTCTATTTATAAAGACAATGATCACGGTGAGAGAAAAAGCGATTAAAAAAAAGGCTATTCTCATCAAAAACAATTCCTGAAATATTTTGTCAGATTCCAACAGGGTTTCGATGACGCGATCTAACTTACTAAGAACATAACCAGAAAGAAAAGCGGAAACCGCTTTGGTTATCCCCGAAAACTGTTCTTTCTCACTTTGAGAAGACGGAGAAGTAATCAGTCCTATTCCCCAACCAATAACGGCACCAAGTAAGCAAATAACCCAATTTAATGGGTGTTATTTTCCACCCCTAATTGATAAGCCAACCAAACAAGTGCAACCCCTGCAAGAACAGCAGATGTATTACTTGTAATCAGCGTCCAGCGAGAACCACGTTTTGATATTGTATGCACAATTGACTCCTGCGATTGAATAGTTAAAAGTGAAACACTCATAGCCACAAATCAAAAATAATATTTTGTCAATCAAGTCGTTATTTAAAAGAGTGTCACCCGACGTTTGTGAACGTTTTTTGGTAGGGTGGGCAACAAAAAGACGTTGCCGGCCCCCTACATCTACTATTACCTATTACCTATTACCTATTACCCGAAGAGTGCAAGTTTACAAAATATTCGGGTTAATTGTATATTAAAAATTTAAGTTTATAATAAAAAACTATTAAAAATTTAAGTTTTAAGTTTATAATAAAAAACGCATTATTGTTCATCATTTCTGCTATCATATATTAAAAGTACAACTTATTTCCGGATTTAACGGATTGATTTTTTAAGGCGGATGTTGCTCAATCTCTTCTCCAAAGCTTTGATGATTTTCCCGAACCATTTTTAGTAAAAAATATGTACAGGACAAAAAAGTGTTCAAGTCGTGATGCTATCGCTGTTTTTGCGATAGTATCACTCAAAATCTTATGAAAATTGTCAAATGGTTTGTGAAATATTTAGGCTAATGACTAAATCCTAATTTTCAATTAGCAAAATTGATACAACACTCTCTAATTGTAGTTTAGAACACTGAGAGAACGATAAAAAATGAAAACTGGCAACCCCGCATTATCGGCAAAAACGTTTGAAGGACTCCCAGTATTATTAGTAAAGGAGATGACAATAGAGGGAACGGTTAACAAGACGCTTATACTTTTAGCCTTGGTTTTAATCACATCTGGCTGGACTTGGACTCAGTTTTATGCTGCAAAAGACATCACGGATGTTTTATTTTATGTATGGATAGGTGCCATTGGAGGATTTGTTGTAGGGCTTGTTACTATATTTAAACCCACATGGGCACCGATTACTTCTCCAATTTATGCCTTACTTGAGGGACTTGTTATAGGTAGCCTATCGGCTATCTTTGAAAGCGCATTTCCGGGTATTGTTATACAAGCGGTTGGGCTGACTTTTGGAACCTTGTTGTGTATGCTTATTGCTTATAAATCAGGTTTAATCAAAGTCACGGAAAATTTCATATTAGGGGTTGTCGCAGCCACCGGTGCTATTTGCCTCATCTATATTATCGATATTATTGGGCTATATTTTTTTGGTTCCAGCATGCCCTTTATTCATGAAAGTGGTTGGTTTGGAATTGGTTTCAGCCTTTTTATTGTGGTTATTGCAGCCCTTAATCTTGTCCTTGATTTTGAGTTTATTAGGCAAGGCGCAGAAAATGGTGCACCTAAGTATATGGAGTGGTACACGGCATTTGCTTTAATTGTTACTCTCGTATGGCTTTACCTTGAAATGTTAGAATTGCTTGCCAAAATTCGTGGTAATCAGTAAAAGTACAACTGAGAACGGATCTTACCACCTATCAGTTTTTAACATCAACACAACAATCAACACAGAGACACTTCGTTCCCCAGAGTTTCACAGAGGCAGAGAATTTTAACATCAACAAAAAAAATGGATTTACATATAATTGAGAAAGAATTGAGAAATTCCTCTGTGCAACTCTGTGGTACTCTGTGAACTCTGTGTTAAAAATTGACAAACTAATAACTGAAAAAAGGTTCAGACAAATGTCCCTAGAACTTAACCTAAATTTTCCAGATCCCAAACATGTCGTCGTTAGCTTAATTGGTGACAATGCGCGTGAAGAAACGGAGTTGTTAGAGTTTACGTCGCCAATTTCTGACAAAGGCCATCAACACTTCCGTTGGTATTTGGAAGAATATCCCACCCAATACAGCACCGAGGTGGACATTGAAACGGCACAACAGATTGCCAAACAATTACCGGTATTGGGCAATGCACTGTTTAATAAAGTCTTTTCTAAACGGAGCCCAGTTCGTCTTCTGAAAAAGTTTCGAGACAAGAAGGAACATGGCCGTTTATTGACGATTACCGCTAACCATCTCGCTATTTTAACCTTACCTTGGGAATTATTGCACGACTCCGTCAAGGGCGGTAATTTCTTGATTTATAGCACGCCCGGAATTTCTATCCGTCGCCGTATTGCGGGTATCCGTAAACAAGCTTTTCAAATTAAGCCCAAAAAGCAACTACACCTCTTATTTGTACTCAGTCGTCCCACTAATGCTGGCTTTATTGACGCTCACGCCAACGCACAAGCCGTGTTAGATGCCGTGGATAAACGTGCGACGGGACGAGTCACGGTGGAATTTTTGCGCCCTGCAACTTTAAAAACGTTGCACAACCGGTTAACAAATAAAGAGTTGCCTCACGTCGATATTCTGCATTTTGACGGGCACTGTTTCTTTGATAACGAGGGCAATTTAGAAAAAGAAGCCAAGGCTGGCTTTCAAATGCTGTCAGCGGATTTAAAACAGGAAGCCGCCGCTGTTGAGATGGGCAAAAATACCAGTTATTTGTCGCTTGAAAAAGACAATGGTGAACGCCAGTTAGTGCCCGCCCCGTTGTTAGCCAATCTGCTCCATCGTCAACAAGTCGCTTTAGTGATTTTGTCCGCCGGCCAATCGATGGTGACTGGTAAAGAGAAAGATGTCAGTAGCGTGGCGGTCAGTTTGACAGCGATGGGCGTTCCTTTTGTGTTGGCAATGAACGATTCTATGTTAGTGCCAGCCACACAAAAATTCTTTCAAACCTTTTACGAGTGTTTGGCACAAGGTCAAAAAATTGGCACCGCTTTGGAGAATGGCCGTTTTGCGTTATCTGAAAATACCGAACGGCGCGACATTCAGCGTTTAACCGAAACGCTTACAATCCATTTGCACGACTGGTTTTTACCCACGTTGTATCAACAGGAACATGATACCGCCTTACTGATTCAGATGTTGCCTGAGGAAGAAACGGAAATTTCCCAAACCAAGCCGTTTTTAGCGTCAAACTTGTTACCATTGCAAGCCGCGGGTTTTTTTGGCCGACAACGCGAATTGTGGCAGGTTGAACGTTGGTTTGTGCGTGGTACGCGGCGTATCACTATCACTGGTGTTGATGGACAAGGTAAAACGTCTTTAGCGCAACAAGCCGGCCGTTGGTTACAGCGTTCAGGACTATTTCAGCGCGTGGTGGTGGTAGATTATGGACATTGCCAAGGACTCGATCCGGTTAGCATGGCGGTGAGTATGATAGCCACAGTGTTACAGAAAAATCTGTTAGATGTTGATGCTGCCACTCAAGCCTTGCGCCGTGTCCCCACTTTGGTGATTTTGGACAACTTGGAGACCTTAAAAACCGTTACTCATCAGCCTAGCCCTTCAAAGACACCGGAAAACGCCCCTCATGTCCTTGTGGGAACAGATAACGGTGAAAGTGAAAACGCGACCCTTTTTAATGTCCTTGAGAGAGAGGATAAAGGTGAAGGGGAAAACGCTACCACCTTTTTTAATCTCTTTGACGGAGAAGGTAAAGGTGACGGGGAAAACGCGGTATCTCTTAACGCCATCCCTCCAAAAAATAATCAAGGTGAAGGTGAAAACACCTCCTTTTTTAAAGTCCTTGAGGGAGAAGTTAAAGATCAGGGTGAAGCTGATAAATTGGCCTCTAATGCCCTCTCGTTTGATGGAAAAGTTCAGAGTGAAGAGAAAAAATCGGTTTCTAACGCTTTCTTCTTTGATGGAAAAGGTGAAGGTGAAAAATTGGCATCTCCTAACAACGCCATCTTCGTTGATGGAAAAGGTGAAGGTGGTGACAAATTGGCAAAGCTCCTTTCCTTTGATGGAAAGGGTAAAGGTAAGCGTGAAAAATCGGCCGATACTGACAGTATCGCCCTTGGCGGAACCGGGGAAAATGAGAACCCACCCAGCCTCATCATTGATGATGGTGACAGCAACGCCTTTGTCTTTGAAATTGAATACAGCGGTGGGAGTGAAAATGCAGCCAAAGTCCAAGCCGGAAATGAGGAATATAAAGGTAAAGGTCAGAATGAAAAAGTGGCAGCGGCTCTTAGTTCCTTATCCTTAGCGGGAAAGGCTAAGAAAACTGAAAACACTGCGGCTCCTAACGCGCCTTTATCCCTTCTTGAAGAGAAAACCGGAGGATATAAAAAGACTCAAGCTATTCAGGGGAAGAGTCAGGCCGGAGAAAAAACCGCGGAAATTCCTCAACCAGCTGATGAGCCATTGAAAAAACTCCTTGATGCCGCCAAAAAATGGTCAGAAGCCGGCCAAAGTCGCGTTATCATCATCACGCGCCAACCCAGTTTGAATCATCCTGATTATCCGACGAAAGGCGGCTTGAAACATGGCCAATTATCGCTAGGCAGATTGGGTAACATCGATGCATTGCGCTATTTTGAAATCTTGATGACCTTGCCGCCAAAATCGTCGTATGCCATGCCAAAACGGGAAGAGGTGGAAAATTTGTTTGAGCAAATTGACTACCATCCGTTGTCTATCAATTTGATAACGTATCAACTCAAAAACAGCGGTATCAACGTACTAAGCGAACGTATCAGGACGTGGTCAGCAAAATTACCTCATGACTTGCATCCCGCTGACAGACCACTTTATGTGTCGCTGAATTTATACTTGGAAATGTTAGAGTTGCAAGTGCGACCGTGGTTATTAAGGTTAGGCGTGTTTCAGTGTGGTGCCTTTGAAAACGTGTTACAAGCCATCACGGAAGTACCCGACACGTTATGGCAAGCACTACGCGAAGCTTTGGAAGCCACCAACCTCATGCGGTATGAAAACGTGGAAGGGGTCACGGTGCCTTATCTCAAATTCCATTCAGCACTGGCACCAGTGCTATGGACGCGGTTATCATCGGAAGAACAAAAATCCTTAACGGGTCGTTATTGTCATGGTTACCACGAATTGTCTCGCTTCTTGTACGATGGTGACAACAACAATCCCCATCAAGCGCGTGCTATTGAGTTAAAGGAATTGCCTAACTTGCTACAAGTGGTACATCAGGCTTTAGAAACGGGAGAAGACTGGGTAGAAGAATTGATTGAGCATGTCAAATCCTTCCTGAATGATTTTGGCTTAAAAAGTTACCATGAAGAGTTTACCGCGCAGCGAACCGAAGAAAACCTGGCATCGCCGTCAGATTCCCCAGACTGGTTGCCGGCCCGTTCTAAAGAAGGTGAGCAGTTTTACACTGCGGGCAAGTATCAAGAAGCACAGACGGTGTTTCAGGACATCCTTGATAAGTTGGGGGAAACAACCAGTTATGAGCGTTGCGTGGTTTTAGCTTGGTTAGGGCGCACTCTTGCCGAACAGAGCGAATTGGAATTATCAGCCGACTACTTTAAGGAAGCCTTAGCTGGATTGGAACAATTAGAACCCTCTCGACAAGTCACACGAAAAATCGGCAGAGTGCAAAGTTATTTGGCAACTGTGTTGATGAATCTCAAAGAATACGAAGGTGCAACAGAGGCTTATGAGGCAGCTTTGCCTATTGTGAAAGAACTGGGAGAAACACGGAGTGAAGCGGCCATACACGGTCAACTAGGCACTTTGAACAAATTACAAGACAATCCCAAAGAAGCCACGCAACATTATCAAGCCGCGGTAACGCTTTTCCAGCAAATGAAGGAACCAAAAGCAGAGGCAACCGCGTGGCTGCAACTGGGAATGTTGCACGAAGATGCTAAACAGTGGGAAGCGGCCAAACAGGCTTATCAGCAAGCAGCCCCTATTTTTGAAGGGCAAGGTGACCGGAATAATGCGGCCAACACTTGGAGCCAATTAGCCCATGTCAATAAAGCACTCGGCAATTTACCAGAAGCCGAAAATGGCTATCACAAGGCCATTGAAGGATACAAAGCGAGGGAAAATTGGTTAGGTGTTTCAGTCGGGTTCAGCAACCTCGCTGAATTACTCAAAAATCAACCCCACCGCTTAGACGAAGCACGGCAATTAGCAGAAGCAGGTTTATCTATTGACAAAACCCTCAACCCAGAGGTGGTAGAGATTTGGAAAACATACACCCTGTTGGCCAAAATTGCCGTTCTGCAAAATGATACTGCCCAAGCCCAAACTTATCGCCGCTTAGCACGAGAAGCTAAAGCGAAGTCGGCTCGCACACACCCAGAATTACAACAACATAAGCGATTCGTTGAGGCTGTCGTTGCCACCTTTGCTCAGCCGAAGTTACGAAAACAACTGGAGTCTATGCTCCAACAACGGGAACAAAAAGGTTGGGTTAAACTGGTTGCCGCTACTCGTCGGCTTTTGGATGGCGAGAGAGATTGGAATAAATTATGTGAAAGTGAAGGATTGGACTTGGAAGACGCTATGATTGTGTTAGGGATTCGGCAGCAAATTGGGAATAAGTAGGGGAGCTGTTCAAGGATAGCCCTAAATTTCAGTTAGAAACCTTCAAGGTTTTGGAAACCTTGAAGGTTTTGCCCTAAATTTCTGAACGTCTATAGATTTTAACTTTAGGCGCGAATTGTGAAAGAAAATAGGATTCTTTAAGTGACTATCAATAGAGATGGAGTTTTGTAGGGCCGATTAGCGTAATCCATCAAAATCGCTTTAGGCTTTAGATTTCAACAAATAATTTGAAAGGGGTTCATTTTTTAAATTTTCATTCACCCCTTGAAAACCTTTTTATTGGCTCTATTATATATAGAACGTTCATTAGACATAATTTCATCATGGCCCGTGCAAAATTTTTAAATTCTACCGATGCTGTCAACACGATCATTAATGAAGCGATTCCCCGGTTTGCGAAAGCCGGATTTAGTGGCGTGTCAATGCGTGACATTGCGAAAGCCGTCGATATTAGTACGGCGACGTTGTATCACCATTTTCCTGATAAACAAACTTTATATTTACGCAGTATGGCTCAAGCATTTGCAGATAAAGCCGAAGGCATTTCTACCGTGTTAGCTGAAAAAGGAACACCACAGCAACGGTTAACCAAATTCATTGCGCGTTTTACGAAGTTGATGAGTCAAGATAGTCATTTTCGCATTTTGCTACAACGTGAACTATTAGACGGAGATGAAACGCGCCTACGTTTGTTGGCAGAGCAAGTTTTTCAAAGCCAATTTGCTAATGTTGCTGAATTAGCTAAGGAATTGGCGCCCAACTGTGATGCCCATTTAATGGCAATTTCAATCGCTGGCTTAGTGTTATTTCATTTGGAAACGACACCACTGCGACAATTTTTACCGGGCGGACACGCCGAACATAATGATCCAGATGTCATAGCGCAACACGTTACTATGTTACTACTAAAAGGAATAAAAGGATGTGGATAATCAGATATAGCATTTCCCGATTGAATAAACGACATCACGAAACCTTCAAGGTTTTGGAAACCTTGAAGGTTTTTTACTGTTTTTGTACTGCACCTAATCGAGAAACGCTATATATACGACATAAAAGGTTGGTGGACAAAAAAAAGACTTCTCTTCTCGTTCCCAAACGGAGTTGGGGAATGCCTTCAGCGACGCTCCGCGTCGCATATTTAGGTTTATGTTATCTCTGGCTAAGTGCTTGCACCGAGCCGTCTGCTCAAAACTGGCCTTCACCAAAACCATCAATCTTTGATTTACCAGTGGTTAAAGCCCAAATACAAACCATACCCCGTTACTATTCCGCGCCGGGGCATGTCGTGGCAGCACAGCGCATTGAAATAGCGGCTAAAACCAGCGGCTTTATTCAAAAAATGCCCGTGCGTGAAGGGAAAATTGTCAAAGCGGGCGCATTACTCGCGCTAATTGATAATGCACAGGTGAGCAGTGCCATCGCTCAAGCTAAAGCCGCTTTGCAATCCGCACAGGCGGAAGTACGAGATGCTATGCAGGATGTCAAAAACTATCGACGCTTGAATAAAAAGAATATGTTATCCGCCGAAAAGTTGCGTAAGGCTAAATTGCGCCGTGATCAAGGAGAGGCAGCGGTTGCAAAAGCACAGGCTTTGCTAAAGGCGCAACGGGCTGAGCAAATCTACTTGCGCCTAACCAGTCCCGTCAAAGCACGGGTGGTTGAGCGTTTGGCGGATGTTGGCGATTTAGCCAGCCCGGGTGTGCCTATCCTACGTTTAGAAGCTTTACAACCCTTAGAATTTGAAACGGCTATTCCCGCTGGGTGGGTTCATTCGCTACAGCGCGGACAAAGCGTACCCATTCAATTTGATGGTTTACCTAAAGCGGTTAACGGAAAAATAACCCATATCATTCATGCCGCCGATCCAATAACCCAAACTTGTAAAGTCAAGTTGACACTGCCAGCAAAACAATTGACTGGCCTTTTTGGTAAGGCACTATTCACCGTGAATACCGAACGATTATTGACAATTCCCGAAAAGGCACTGATAAAACGGGTTGGGGTGACGGGCGTTTATCAAGTTGATAAACAAAAAAACGCCTATTTTGTCAGCGTTCAGGTTGGCAAACAATGGCAACAACAACGGGTTATTTTAGCCGGATTGAATTCGGGGGATATTGTAGTGCAAACACCGCCTATCCAACTACATGATGGTAGCAAAATCAGATAGCGACGCTTTTCACGATAAAACCTTCAAGGTTTGGCAAACCTTGAAGGTTTGGCGCGAGAAAATACATTATGCCTTCTCCTAAAACTCGTTTTAATATCGCAGCGATGTTAGCCCAGCAGTTTATTGAATCACAATTAGTAAAATGTAGGGTGGGCAAGTCTTTTTTTGCCCACCATTAAATAGCAATGGGTTACGTTCCAATGGCATTGAGTTAAATAGTAGGGTGGGCAAATCTTTTTTTGCCCACCAAGCAATGGGTTACGTTCCAATGGCATTGAGTTAAATGTAGGGTGGGCAAGTTTGCCCACCATTAAATAGCAATGGGTTACGTTCCAATGGCATTGAATTAAATGTAGGGTGGGCAAGTCTTTTTTTGCCCACCATTAAAATAGTGGGCAAAAAAAACGGCCCACCCTACATTTTTTTATATTGTGACCCATAAGTTAACCGGAAAATACATTATGCCTTCTCCTAAAACTCGTTTTAATCTCGCAGCTTGGCTGGCTCAACAATTTATTGAATCACAATTAGTCATAATACTCATTATAGGATTCTTATTGTTTGGCTTACTTGGTTTATTTTTTACGCCCCGCGAGGAAAATCCCCAAATCATCGTGCCGGCTGCCGAAGTTGTCGTCACGTTGCCGGGATCGGAACCCTTTGAAGTTGAACATTTATTGCTCACACCCTTAGAAGGCCGTTTGAGTGCCATAGATGGGGTCAAACATACTTATGGTATAGCTGCCGAGGGTGTCGCCAAAATTCAGGTGGAATTTGAAGTGGGCGAGGATAAAACCCAAGCCGTTGTCCGCTTGTATGATCAGGTATTGCGCTTTAGCGCTGATTTGCCACCTAACGCTTCCGAACCCTATATCCGTGTGATTGACGTGGATGATGTACCAATGATGACGGTAACATTGGCTTCGGCACAGTATAGCGAATATGAACTGGGGCGTATGGCAGAGCGCATGGTAGAAAGATTGCGG
>Ga0164315_10002579_pt1 | contig 13897 bp, 15 predicted proteins | sample GuaBasSedimGuay6_FD_113737 | JGI IMG/M metagenome (GOLD analysis project Ga0164315, IMG submission 113737) | Subseafloor sediment microbial communities from Guaymas Basin, Gulf of California, Mexico - Guay6, Core 4569-2, 0-3 cm | ecosystem: Environmental > Aquatic > Marine > Hydrothermal vents... | reverse complement strand
GAAACGGCATCTCTTCTTTAAAAAAACAAAAAAACCCATGTAAACCTCATAGCTCCAGAGAAGCGATATCTTTGTAACAAACCAAGTCAAAAAAATAAGCTCCAAAGAAACGGCATCTCTTCTTTAAAAAAACAAAAACCTCATGTAAACCTCACAGCGCCAGAGGAGCGATATCTTTGTAACAAACCAAGTCAAAAAACAAGCTCCAAAGAAACGGCATCTCTTCTTTAAAAAAACAAAAACCCCATGTAAACCTCATAGCTCCAGAGGAGCGATATCTTTGTAACAAACCAAGTCAAAAAAATAAGCTCCAAAGAAACGGCATCTCTTCTTTAAAAAAACAAAAAAACCCATGTAAACCTCATAGCTCCAGAGAAGCGATATCTTTGTAACAAACCAAGTCAAAAAAATAAGCTCCTGAGGAGCGACATCTTTTCTATAATGAATTATATTTACAAATGAGAAAACAAGTGTTTTATGTCAAATAAACAAGTTAGAGCCAAAAAACATCTAGGACAACATTTTTTAAAGGATGAAAATATTGCCCAAAAAATTAGCGACACTTTAACGCTTGAAGGCTATAAAAACGTTTTAGAAATTGGACCGGGAATGGGTGTACTCACCAAATATCTATTAGAAAAAGATATTGATATTATCGCCATGGAATTGGATCCTGAATCTGTTATTTATCTTGAAGAAAACTATAAGAATCAATCTCTACAAATAATTTCAGCCGATTTTTTAAAATTCGATTTACACCATTTTTTCAATGGAGAGCCTTATGCTATTACGGGAAATTTCCCATATAATATTTCTACTCAAATAGTTTTTAAAACACTTGAATGGAGAGATCAAATTCCTGAATTTACAGGGATGTTTCAAAAGGAAGTAGCAAAACGCATCTGTGAAAAAGAAGGTAGTAAGACCTATGGAATCATGTCGGTTTTAGTACAAGCATTTTACGATGCAGAATATCTATTTACAGTTTCACCTTCTGTTTTTCAGCCTCCCCCAAAAGTTGAAAGCGGAGTACTTCGTTTACGTAGAAAAGAGGATTATTCCCTTCCTTGTAATGAACAATTTTTTTTCAGGGTAGTAAAAACTGCATTTCAACAGCGAAGAAAAACATTGAGGAATAGTTTAAAAGTCTTTAATCTCTCCGATAAATTAAAAGAAGGTCTTATCTTTGGGCAACGCCCGGAACAACTTTCGGTTTCAGAATTTATTGAGCTTAGCCAAAAATTGGAGAACGATGCAATTTCAACTCACGACTGACTACATTGAAAAAGTAACTCAACTCATCCTCAGAAAAGAAGATGAAGCCTTAAAGGAGTTATTACAAGATGTTCACTTTGCCGATATCGCCGATCTCTTAGAAGAGCTCAAATCTAAAAATGCTCTCTACCTTATAAAATTACTGGAAAGTGAGATAACATCTGAAGCGTTAATGGAGCTGGATGAAGATGTTCGTGAACGTATTTTAGAAAATCTTTCCCCGAAAGAAATTGCCAAAGAAATTGAAGAAATGGACACCGATGATGCTGCCGATGTGGTAGCTGAACTCGAGAAAAATATTCAGAAAAAGGTAATTGACAAAATTAAAGATGAAGAGCATGCTTCAGATATTGTTGAGCTTTTAAAATACGATGAAGATACTGCTGGAGCTTTAATGGCAAAGGAATTAGTACAAGTAAGAGAAAACTGGACGGTGGCTGGATGCGTTCGAGAAATGCGAAGACAAGCCGAAAATGTAACTCGTGTTCATTCCATTTATGTAACTGATAAAGAAGGGAAATTAAAGGGAAGACTTTCATTAAAAGACCTCTTAACTGCTTCAACAAACACCCATATAAGTGAGGTTTATATACCAAAAGTTGATTCTGTAACCGTGCATACCGAAGATGAAGAGGTGGCTCGAATTATGCAAAAATACGATCTGGAAGCAATACCCGTGGTTGATGATGACGGTGTGCTTGTTGGTAGAATTACAATTGATGATATAGTTGATTTCATAAAAGATGAAGCTGAAAAAGATTATCAGATGGCTGCTGGTATTTCACAAGATGTGGAGGCAGATGATACTATTTGGGAACATACTAGGGCGCGATTACCCTGGTTAATTTTAGGTTTATTTGGAGGATTAGGAAGTGTATATATTCTTCAGGGTTTTGATGAAGCATTATCTAATTATCCTGTTTTGTTTTTCTTTACACCTCTTATCGCTGCAATGGCAGGAAATGTAGGAGTTCAATCCAGTGCTATTATTGTGCAAGGTTTAGCGAATGATATTGTAAAAGGAAGCCTTGTTAGTCGATTATTAAAAGAAGTTGGCTTGGCACTTATCAATGGAACAATTTTGGGCTTACTGGTTATTGTTTTCGGACAAATTGTAGGAGAGAACAGTCTGGTTAGTATCACTATTGCAATTTCTATGCTTTCCGTTATTATAATTGCTGCTTTAATTGGAACATTTATTCCCATTATTTTGGATAGGAAAGGGATTGATCCTGCTATAGCTACCGGTCCATTTATTACAACCAGCAATGATATTTTCGGAATATTCCTTTTCTTTTATATTTCAAAAATGATTCTAGGCTTTTGAGACCAGCAATTTTTTCTGAGAAATTTATCGTCCCTTCTTCAGCTATAGATGAACTACAACATGTTAACAACATAACTTATTTACAATGGTGTTTGGATGCTGCTGAAAAACATTGGGTTTTAAAGGCCAGCAAGCAATTACACGAAAAATATATCTGGGTGGTATTGAATCATACTATTTCATATAAATCGGCTGCCTTTGAAGGTGAGGAATTAGAAATTCAAACTTGGGTAGAAATAAATGAAGGTGTTAAAAGTGAACGACATTATAAGATCATTCGTTTAAAAGATAACAAAATCCTAATTGAAGCTAAAACTCTTTGGTGTTTGCTTAACGGAAAAACACAACGCCCCACAAAAATTACAGAAGAAATTACTACCTTGTTTCTCTAATAACAAGTTTATGAAACCTGTAAATATTCAAAACAAATTATCCCAATTCAGTAAAAACTGGCATCCTCATCAAATAGCTATAGTAGATGACATGCAGGTTTTATTGGCAAAAATTAAGGGGGAGTTTGTATGGCATAAACACGAGAAGGAAGATGAATTGTTTCAAGTGATTAAAGGGACTCTAGAAATGCATTTTAGAGATCGAATTGAAGTCATTAAGGAAGGTGAAATTATAGTAATTCCAAAAGGAGTGGAGCACTTTCCAAAGACAATTAATGATGAGGAAGTGCATCTGTTACTTTTTGAAAAACTGTCTACTGTTCATACTGGAAATGTTGTTCATGAAAAAACCGTTACTAACTATCCAAAAATTTAAGCCTTGAGAATTCTTCATTTAGACAAAAATCATCCAACCCTACTAGATCAGTTAACAAAAGCTGGTTTTACAAATGATGAAGAATATCTGGCTTCTAAAGTAGAAGTGGAAAAAATCATTTCGAATTATGAAGGAATTATTATAAGAAGTCGGTTTAAGATTGATCAACAATTCATTGACGCTGCTTCCAATTTAAAATTTATTGCTCGGGTAGGTGCTGGCTTGGAAAGTATTGACATTCCCTATGCTCAATCTAAGGAAATCATCCTTATTTCGGCTCCGGAAGGCAATCGAAATGCTGTAGGAGAGCACACTTTAGGGATGCTTTTGTCGCTTTTCAATAAATTAAACAAAGCCGATAAAGAGGTTAGAAGCGGCTTATGGCTGCGGGAGGAAAACCGAGGGCTGGAGCTCGATGGAAAAACAGTTGGAATTATTGGCTATGGGAACATGGGGAAAGCCTTTGCTAAAAAACTTAGGGGATTTGACTGTACTGTAATCTGTAACGATATTTTAGAAAATGTAGGTGATGAAAATGCCATTCAGGTTTCCTTGGATGAATTTCAAAAAAGAGTTGAGGTTGTAAGTCTTCATACCCCTTGGACGCCCCTGACAAATAAGATGGTACATTCAGGATTCATCAAGCAGTTTTCAAACCCCTTTTGGTTATTGAATACTGCCAGAGGGAAAAGTGTGGTGACATCAGACCTCGTTTCAGCTTTAAAAAGCGGAAAAATATTGGGTGCAGGATTGGATGTTTTGGAATATGAAAAGAGTTCGTTTGAAACATTATTTACTTCAGAAATGCCTGATACATTAAAGGAATTATTGAAAATGGAGAATGTGATTTTAAGTCCGCATGTAGCAGGGTGGACAGTAGAAAGTAAGGAGAAATTAGCGCAGGTGATTGTAGATAAAATAAAAACATCATTTAAGGTTTAATTAATAAGAGATTCCTGCCTTCGCAGGAAATTAATATGAAAAAAAGAGTCACAGGATTAGGTGGAATTTTCTTTAAAACAGAAGACCCTAAGGCGGTTAAAGATTGGTATAAAAAGCATTTAGGGCTGAACACTGATGATTATGGTTGCACTTTTTGGTGGAAAGATGATGACGGTAATAAGTGTTCTACCCAATGGAGTCCATTTAAAAAAGATACCGATTATTTTGAGCCCAGTAAAAAGGAATTTATGATGAATTTCAGGGTTGAAAATTTAATTGAATTACTAAAAGTTTTAAAAGATGAAGGAGTTAAAATTGTAGGCGAAATGGAAGAATATGATTATGGGAAGTTTGCTTGGATTCTTGATTCTGAAGGAAATAAAATTGAACTTTGGGAGCCGATTGATAGCGCATTTTTGTAAAAATTGGTACCTTTACAAATCAACAAATAAATTATCAAATTATGAGTGAAGAGAAAAATTCTGAAGAGAACAAAACAAATTTTGAAAAAGCCAAAAACAATTTAGGTGATGCTGCTGGTAATCTTGGCGATGAATTTAAAGATACCGCAAGTGAATTTAAGGAAGGTTGGAACGAAATGACTCACCACGGTGAGAATAAAAAAATATTAGCTGGAATATTAGCTATTTTAATTGGCTCACTTGGTATACATAAATTTGTATTGGGTTATACTAAAGAAGGTATCATACAAATACTATTGAGTTTTTTATGTGGATTAGGAGGATTAATTGCATTAGTTGAAGGCATTATCTATTTAACAAAAAGCGATGAGGAATTTTATAACACATACCAAGTAGGGAAAAAACCCTGGTTCTAAAAAATAGTAGGCTTTTAAATAATTGTTTAAAAGCCTTTGTTTTTAACTATATAATCGTAATATTGCAATATTAAATATTAAAACTATGGGAGCATCAAATCTTAGTATCCATTCAAAAGATCAAATTGAAATTGCAGCTATCGCAAAAGTATTAGCACACCCTGCCAGAGTTGCTATTTTGCAATATATAAGCAGTCAGGATGCCTGTATTTGTGGCGATATAGTAGACAAAATTGGCCTTTCACAACCCACCATTTCTCAACATTTACAAGTTATTAGATCGGCAGGTCTTATAAAAGGGTCTTTTGAAGGGAAAAGTATTTGCTACTGCTTAGATGTGCCTCGTTTTAAAGAATTACAAAATTTATTTACTAATTATTTTAATCAAACAGCATTAATTGCTGTTCCAACTAATATAAAACCTTAATTGATATGAATACTGAAAAAGAACTTAAAAACATAGTAAGAGATCGTTACGCTAAAATTGCATTACAAGACAAAACTGTTAATGCGTCCTCATGCTGTGGAGCAACAACTCCAAGCAATAAAGTCTATAATATAATGATGGAGGATTATACCGAAATGGAAGGCTATAATAAAGATGCCGATTTAGGTTTGGGTTGCGGACTTCCCACCCAATTTGCAAAAATAACTAAGGGAGATACTGTTATAGATTTAGGCTCTGGTGCTGGAAATGATTGCTTTGTAGCCAGACATGAAGCTGGTGACACTGGAAAAATAATAGGAATTGACTTTACTCCTATTATGATTAAAAAGGCAAGAGAGAACGCTGAAAAATTAGGATATAACAATGTGGAGTTTAGACAAGGTGATATTGATGATATGCCAATTAGTGATAATGTTGCCGATGTTATAGTTAGTAATTGTGTGCTTAATCTTGTTCCTAATAAGGAAAAGGTTATCAACGAAATATTTAGAGTTTTAAAACCCGGAGGTCATTTTAGTATTTCAGATATTGTATTAGTGGGCAATCTGCCTGAAACTTTAAAACAGGATGCCGAAATGTACGCTGGCTGTGTTGCTGGAGCCATTCAAAAAGATGAATATCTTGGTTATATTAAAAAATCAGGTTTTGATAATGTTGTCATTCAGAAAGAAAAAATCATTCGTATTCCTGATGATATTCTATCAAAATACCTTTCTATAGATGAAATAAATGCATTTAAAAATGGTACAACTGGAATTTTTAGTATCACTGTTTACGCTGAAAAACCTGGAAAATTAACTAAAAAAGAAAATAAAAACCTTGCAGACATACAAAATGAAAATTGTTGTGATCCTGCTGATGGTTGCTGTTAAATCAAATTTAACATGAAAAACATTTTAGTTCTCTGTACTGGAAACTCCTGCCGTAGCCAGATGGCTCAAGGGTATTTAAACCTTTTTGCAAAAGGAAAAGCCCTTGTCTATAGTGCTGGGATTGAAACACACGGACTCAATCCAACTGCCGTTAAAACAATGGCGGCAGATGGAGTGGATATTTCACAACATAGTTCTAACAATATCTCGGAATATGAAGATATTGATTTCGATTTAATACTTACAGTATGTGACCATGCAAACGAAAACTGCCCCTATATTCCTTCAAAAAACGCATTGAGATTGCATCATAATTTTGAAGATCCATCAAAGATAAAAGGAACTGTTGAGGAAATTGAAAGTGCTTTTGAAAAAACTAGAGAAGTGATTAAATCGTATTGCAAGAACTTAATTGAATCATCTCTCAATTAATTTTCCAACTAAGGTTATTCTATGCCAGCAATTAAATTATAATATCGCCCATAAGAGGTAAATTCTATTAAAATTTAAAATTCTAATACAAATACATTATTTTTAAACACAAATACAAATTATTAATTGTTGTTTTTTATTAATGTTGAAATTTCAATTTTTTCTTTTGAGTTTAATTATTCTGCTATTTACACCATTTAGCGGGTATGGCCAATATTATAAACTCACTAGATATGCAGATCACAATGGCATCCCATCAAGAATGACCAGAGCCTCCTATCAAGACCAAGAGGGGTTTTTATGGGTAGCAGGTAATAATGGTCTCTATCGATTCGATGGGCAACAATTTGTTTCTTATTATGCAACTTTAAAAGATACTTTTGGTCTTAGAGGAAATAAAATAAATGTTATACTACAAACCAAAGATCAAAATATTTGGGTGGGGACAAATAAAGGACTCCATGCTATAGAAAAGGAAATTATAAGCTATAAAAAACTGCAAGATACTCCTTCAGATGATGAAGACTATATTCTTAGCTTATTGGAAGACAAAGAACAAAACCTTTGGATTGGCACTTATGGAGGATTATTTGTTATTGAAAAATCTTCAGGGAATCGATACTTAATCTCTGAAACAGACTCCATTATTCCAAAAAGTGTTTTTTGGAGTATGACATTGAATAAAAAGGGTCGCATTTTGTTTTTTTCCAAAAAGAAAGCTTTTATTTCATCAAAAAAAGAAAAATTTAAATTTCATAAATTAGAATTAATTTTTAAAGATGATCTCGTTTTAAAAGACATAAACATCTTTAAGCTTACAGAATTCAAAAATAATTTATTTATTATAGGTTCAAGTTCCGGATTACTCAGAGGGACTTTAAAAAAGGATACCATTCTTACCATTAGTAAATTTAAAACTACTGAAGGAACTCCACTCTCAGCTAATTTTATTGAAAATTTTATAATAGACAGCGAACAAAATATTTGGGTTGCAACCTGGCGAAATTATTTCAAAAAGTATAAGCTCATTAATAATACCCTTCAAGAACAGGAAGTGTTAATTAAAAATGGCTTTTTAGATATGTCGTCTAATGTGACATCTGTTTACGAGGATTCTCAAAAAAACATTTGGATTACAAATACCAATGGATTATTTAAGTTGACAGAAGATAAAGGAAACTTATTTACTTTTCCTCCAAGCCATCTTGAAGATTGCTTTGTTGATGGTTTTAACATAAAAGCTTTAACAGAAGATACTGGAGGTCATTTATGGATGGTAGATGGAGGAAATCTTTATCGGTTCAATAAATTGGATATTCTACAAAGAAACTGCCCTACAGATTTTCTCTTTATTGAGAATCCACTTATTAATAATATCCACAATATTTTTATTGATAGTCAAAATAGAATCTGGATAAATTCGAATAAAGGAATAATGATTGCACAATTGGACAAAAATTATAATCCGGGAAAATTTATACATATTTCAGAAAAGAATGGTTTACCTCATAACTGGAATTTCGACATTTATGAGGAGGATAAAAATAATTATTGGCTTGCTAATTATATTGGACTTTTAAAACTGACATTTCAAAATAATAATTTCAGCAATCCAACAATTAAGCGATATAATTCAGATCAGGAAAGAGAAGAAGCCTTGATTAATTCATTTACATTGGATTTAGAAAAAGATTCAGAAAACAATTTATGGGTTGGAACATTTAATGGTTTAAGCAAATTAGTTTCTTCAGAAGAACTTGGTTCTTTTGATAATTATACCAGTTCATTTGGTGAGTATAACAAAATTAGTAATAACTCCATTAAAACAATTTTCTTAGATAGAAGTCATCATTTATGGATTGGCACACAAAGGGGTTTAAATCTTTATCTGAAAGAATCCAATAGTTTTATTCAATTTGGGAGAAAAGATGGGCTTCCTTCAGAATATATTTTAGGATTACAAGAAGATTCAAATGGATTTTTATGGGTAGCAACCACCAATGGAATTATGAAAGCAATGTATAATGACTCCATTAATACATTTACAAAATTTCAATATTTTTCATCCAGAGATGGTTTAATCGATAATATTACTAATAAAAAAGCATTGTATATAGACCCAGATGATAATGTTTATATAGGTAGTAGTAAAGGATTGAGTATTTATAAAAAATCCATTTATAAGGAAACATCCAAGAAAAGAGGATTTAATCTTGCTTTAACTTCATTAAAAAGTACTCAAAAAAATAATCAAGGCTTTATTTCAATAAAGAAAAGGTTTAAAAATAATAAAATTAAATTATCCCATTTCGAAAATTCATTACAAATACATTATGCTGCTTTAGATTTTACCGATCTTAAATACATTAAATACAGACATAAGCTTCTTCCAAACAATGATAATTGGATTAATACTGAAAGCTCATCTGAATTAACTTATTATAACTTATCCTCCGGAGAATATGATCTTATTCTTGATGGCAGTAATAATGGTAAGGATTGGTCTAATGAGCCTATTCTACTACATATAACTATCACCCCTCCCTTTTGGAAATCAAATATTGCATATATTATATATTTTGTTTTATTAGCTGGTCTATTACGCTTTTTCTATCTTTTAAGGTTGCGTAAAGCTATGCGGGAACTAGCCCATAAATCGAACTTAGAAAAAGCCTTAATAAAAGAACGAGAGCAACTAAGGCAAGAAAATACAGCAGATTTTCATGATGAATTGGGCTCAAAAGTAACAAAAGTATCTCTCTTTCTCACCCTTGCAGAAAGAAGCCTGCTCAACAAGGAAGACCCTACAAAATGGTTTTCAAAAATAAGAAGTAATACCAAGGATATATCGACTACATTCAGAGATTTATTATGGGTAATTGACCCTAAGAAGGATAGCTTAAGTGATACTTTTTTGAGACTTAAAGATTTTGGGGAAGAATTATTTAATTATACAGATGTAGATTTTAGAACTAGTGGTTATAAAGTAGACCAAAGTAATTTTATTTTAGATCCACAAACTAAAAAACAAGTCGTTTTTATTTTCAAAGAAGCAATGAATAATTGCGCAAAATATGCTGATAGTAAAAAAGTAATATTAAAGTTAAAATCAAACATTTCATATTCAACATTAGAATTAGAAGATGATGGAATAGGATTCGTTATACAATCAAGATCCAAAGGTAGAGGTCTAAAAAACATGAAGAATCGAGCTAAAAAGATAGGTGCCGAATTAAAAATATCTTCAATATTAGATAAAGGCACTTCTATTGAGTTAAAAAGAATACCCCATTTGAGTGATGATAATTTATTTAAAGATGTTTAAATTTGACAGATAATGAATTCTCAAACTATTCATATAGCAATTGTTGAAGACGATAATGAAATTCGTCAGACCATGTCCTTAATTCTTGATGGATCTCGAGGGTTTTCATGTAAATACGCCTTCCCCGATGGAGAATCAGCAATCGCATCTATTTGCAATTTACCCATAGATGTTGTGCTTATGGATATAGATCTTCCAGGCAAATCTGGAATTGAAGTTACGCGTATATTAAAACAAAAATGCCCCAACATAGACTTTATAATGTTGACTGTTCAATCTGATGATGATTCCATATTTGAATCCCTGTGTGCTGGTGCTTCAGGTTATTTATTAAAGGATACGAATCCTGCAGAATTATTAACTCATATAAAAGAAGTAGTTGATGGGGGATCTCCAATGAGTAGTCAAGTAGCCAGACGTATTATTAATTCATTTAGGATTATTGACAATCCTTTATCTAGCAGAGAGACTGAAGTTCTTAAATTACTTAGTAAAGGAATGAATTATAAAGAGGCTGCTGAAGAACTATTTCTAAGCCCACATACCATAAAAACCCATATCAAAAATATTTACTGCAAACTTCATGTGAATAATCGCGCTGAAGCTATTTACAAAGCAATGAAGCAAAAACTTATTTAATCAATAATTTTTCCTCAGAATCTTCCTTCTAAAAATCCTGATTGCAACAATTCGGATCTCTCCATTTAAAAAATACCCCATATAAGCTATTGCCACAAGGTGTTACTAATTAGATATTTGTCCATATTAATTTTAAAATAATTAAAAAAATGAGAACAATTAAACCATTGCATTGTTTAATCTTTTTATCCTTTCTTTTCTTTATAACACCAAGTCAGGCTCAAGATATTGGAAATATCCTAAAAAGAAAAACTGAAGAAACTGTTGAAAAAACAATCGATAAAGGGCTTGATGAATTGGAAGGGAAAGATAAAAAAGACGAAAATAAAGAACCTAAGGATGAAATCGAAGAAACTGAAACTGAAACAATTGAAGAAACTACATCTGATATTGTTGCTATTAAAACTGCCCGCACAGATTTTATAGATCCATCTAACATACTATTTAATGATGATTTTAATAATGAAATGCAAGGTGAATTCCCTTCAAAATGGTCATTAGTAAAAGGAACATTGCAAAACTCTCAAGTAGTTGCTTTAGGAAAAAAAGAAGGCGTTGTTCAATTTATTTCAAGCAGTTCATTAAAACCTACTATTAAAAATGATTCTTATTTAGGTGATTCATTTAAAATGGAGGTACAGTGTTATTTCCACAATAAAGGGAATGAAGCATATACTCTAAATCTAAAAAATAATAATTACAAGAAGGGAAAATATAGTATCACCATACGAGGTGATGGTATTGTGCCAGGTGGAAGCAGTTCACAATATGCACGATTTCCACAAACGCTTCCAAAAGGATGGCGTACAGTACAATTGTCTTTTAACAAAGGTGTCTTAAAAGTTTTTTATGAAGGTGTTCAATTGATTAATAATCCAGATCTCAAAAAAGGGGATGATATTCATTTAAAGGAGTTTACACATGTTGAAGTAAGTGCATTATCTCACGGATCGGGAAAGTATGATTCTATGATAAACTATTTTACAATTGCTCATGGTGGATTGCCACTTTATAAAAGATTAATGTCTGAAGGGCGACTTGTAGCTCATGATATTCTTTTTGAAGTAAATTCTTATACCATAAAACCTTCCTCATATCCTTCATTAAACAATATTGCTAAAATGATAGCAGATCACCCAGAGCTTTCAATAACAATTGAAGGGCATACTGATTCTGATGGAAGTTTAAAATTTAATCAAACACTTTCCGAAAAAAGAGCCCAATCTGTTATGAACTACTTTATCAGTAAAAATATTGATGGGAAAAGATTATCTAGCAGAGGTTTTGGAGAAGAAAAACCAATAGATAGCTCAGATACAGAAGAAGCTAAAGCTCTTAACCGAAGAGTGGAATTTGTACTTAAAAATAATTAATAAACTTAAAATAATAAATCATGAAAAATATAGTGACCATTTTATCATTCTTATTGATAAGTATCATTTTAATCCCACAAGCTCAGGCGCAAATCTTTTCAATTCCTAGCCGACAAATGGTTGAGAGATTATTGGGAGAGATTGAAGAATGTAAAGAACAATTAGTCGATCTTGAAGCAGAGCTTGTTGATATAAAAAATAATCCTGGAAATTACACTTACCAAGATTACTTATTGACAAGGGAAATAATACAAACAGGCAAAGATTGTGTAGCCTTTAACCGAAAGAAATTAGATAATCTAAGAAAAAACTATCCCGAATGGTTTACAGATCCCCAAGCTACAATTGATTTGGGTCGCGGACATAGTGTCACCCCAAAACAATTGAAGAAAAAGGTGAAAGACAATGAACGTTTTTTTGCTGATTTATTAGCAAGATTTAATGCAATCCCTGTGCCAGAAAGAGATTAATTATAAGCTTAAAATAAATAAATCATGAAAAATACAGTAACTATTATATCATTTATCTTAATAAGTATCCTTTTTATACCACAAACTCTATCGCAAAACTATGAAATTCCTAGTAGACAAATGGTTGAAAAATTATTAGCAGAAATTGAAGAATGTGAAAATAATCTAAATGACATGGAATTAATATTTGAGAAAATACAAGAATTTCCTGAAGATTACACCTACCTAAAATACAAACGTGTCAAGGAATATATATCTTGGGCCAAAAAATGTATTGCAGATAAACAAAAGGATTTAGATAATCTAAGAAAAAACTATCCCGAATGGTTTTCTGATCCACAAGCAACAATTGATTTGGGTCATGGTCATAATATAACTCCAAAACAATTGAAGAAAAAGGTAAAAGACAATAAAATTGCCCTTACTGATTTCCTAAAAAAATGGAAGAAGTTTCCTGTACCAGAAAAAGATTAATTTAAGCTTTTATTTTAATTGAAATCTTAAGCGTCTGTAAAACTATGGTGAATTCTCATTTAGAGAATTTACCTTTTTTAGACTAAAATTGTTTGAGAGTACTGTAAGGCTATGATTTATAATTATTAATAAACCGCCTAAGTATTTCCTCTGGCACGGGTGTATTTAAATTCTGAAGAGATTCAATTAATTTTTCAGCTTTTTCCTGTGGGAAATAACCAAATTCTTTATAGATCTGAACTCGTAAAACAAATTCCTCTGAATCTGCCTCAGGATGAAATTGAGTTGCGTAAATATTCTTTTTCAATCGAAACATTTGTACTGGGCATGCCTCTGATGAAACCAAAAGAACTGCTCCAGACGGAACCTCATCACAAGCTTCTTTATGGCCTACAAGGGCATTGAATTTTTTTGGCAACCCTTCAAGTAAATAATCTTTTGTGCCCTCTTCTGTAACCCTTACTTCTACAGACCCAACCCCTTCTGAATATTTTTCTGAAATAGGTGTCTTGCAGTATTGTCCCAAAAGCCCCATGCCCGAACAAGCTCCTAAAAAAGGAAAATCATCTTTTATAATCCGTTTAAAAAGATCTTCATAAAAATGCTCGATTCTTTTTTGAACAATACTTTTTTTATAATCTGGGATACTAACATCAAATGGACTTCCTCCAGCAATGATTGCAGAATAGTCTTTTAAATTTATAGGTGGGATTT
>Ga0164315_10002578_pt1 | contig 13901 bp, 10 predicted proteins | sample GuaBasSedimGuay6_FD_113737 | JGI IMG/M metagenome (GOLD analysis project Ga0164315, IMG submission 113737) | Subseafloor sediment microbial communities from Guaymas Basin, Gulf of California, Mexico - Guay6, Core 4569-2, 0-3 cm | ecosystem: Environmental > Aquatic > Marine > Hydrothermal vents... | reverse complement strand
CAATAAAACGTACAGGATCTATAGCTTCGTATGTTGGCCCAGCAGAAATCAACACTTTTTTTCCTGAAAGAACAGATTTCTTATCAAAATAATTTTTTATTTTTTCAAAAATAACCTCAGGTTCTTCCATTCTTCCCATACCACAAAGGCCACTGGCAAGTTCTCCCTCGGTAGGCTCAATAATTATATGACCTCTTTGTTTGAGTTGCTCAATATTATTGGCGGTGCTAGGATGTTTATACATATCCAAATCCATTGCTGGAGCAAACATAACTTCCGAACGAGCGCTTAAGTATGTTGTTAGCAGGTGATTATCAGCAATGCCAGTAACCATTTTAGCCATAGTATTTGCAGAGAGTGGCGCCATCACAAAAAGGTCGGCCCAGCGGCCAAGCTCCACATGAGAGTCCCATTCTCCAGTATTTTTGTCAAAAGCAATGCTACTTACAGGCTTATTAGATACGGTACTTAATGTAAGGGGAGTTACAAAATCTTTTGCAGCATCCGTCATTACAATCTGTACATTAGCACCTGCTTTGCGAAGTAATCTAACTAAAATAGGAATTTTGTAAGCAGCAATGCTTCCAGAAATTCCTATTAAGATGTTTTTTGCTTTAAGCATAAAAAGAAGTTTTAGAAGTTGTCTTTACTTTCTTCTTTTAGAGGGTTACGGTGATATACATCATCGTGCAACAATTGGTGAATAGCCATTAATGTAGGCTTAGGAAGACGTTCGTAAAAACGTGCAATCTCTATTTGTTCACGGTTTTCGAAAACCTCTTCAAGAGTATCGTTGTTTACCTGAAATTCAGCAACTTTCTCGTTTAGCTCTTCTTTAAGGTCATGACCAATTTGATTCGAACGTATTGCTAGAATAGCAAGAGATTCGTAAATATTATTAGTTCCTGCCTCTAATTCTACCACGTTTAACGATTCTGCAGTAGTGTCTGTTTTTATATTTTTATAATCCATAATATTATAATTTTATTCTCTAATTATTCTGTTTTTTAATTTTCTCTATACCATGTTTAGCTGAGTTCTTATATCGCTCAGCTTTCTTGGCAAATACTCCATCAGGGTATTTGCTAGCATAATCATTATAAGCAGAAAGAGTTTTAGTATATCTTTCTTCTTGTCTGTAATTAATACTTTTGCTAGCATATATATAATCGGCCTCTATGGTTAAATACATAGCTTCCTCTTTAAAAGGAGAGCCTGGAAATTTCTTTAAATGTCGTTCAAAAGCATAAACGGCAGCTTTATAATACTCAGTAGTTAGATATTGCTTTGCGTTTTCAAAATCCTTAATAACAAGCTTTTTACGAAGCTTATCCATAATTTCATTTGCCTCATATACCTTTTCGCTTTCAGGATACATATTTATAAACATCTGCATCTCGTTAATAGCTGTAACGGTACTAGATTGATCTAAATTAGCAGGCGGCGAATCCAAGAATTTGCAATATGCACTTAAATATAAGCACTCCTCAGCGTATTCACTTTTTGGAAAAGTTTTTGCAAAATACTTAAAATGGTAACTTGCTACCATATAATCACCTTCTTTATAATATGTTTGAGCATAATAGTAGTAAGCTTTCTCAAGTTTATTAGTACCTCTGAGTACTACAATTAACTCATCAAGAAGTTGCTGAGAGTGATAAAAATCATCCTGCTCATAGTACTTCATGGCAGCCTCATATTTCTCTGGGGTAGAGCCGTGTTTTGCTAATTTTTGATATTTGCCACAGCTCCCTAAGGTAACTATTAACGCAAAAAATAATATAATTTTGAAAAATCTAAACATGGCTGCAAAAGTAATTAATTGTTTGATACGGTACAACCTAATATTACCGTTTAGTTTTAGGTTTTATTGTGTTGTGATTATTATTGAATTAAAATATCTATATTTATCCTTATATTCAGTAGTTCAGTCTATTAACAAGAAATAGTGCTAATAGTAATTGCATGCAAAAGTGATTTCATTATTAATAAAGCGATTATTAATAAAAAAAACATCTAAATAATTGCGTATAAATTATCAATATGAAGTACTTTTGTAACGCAAAAGCAATCAAAATAAGATTATGAGTAATGAACCAATTATATTAGGAATAGAGTCGTCGTGCGATGATACTTCTGCAGCAGTTTTGCAAGGGCAAAAGATATTATCAAATATTATTGCAGGACAAGATGTACATAAGAAATATGGTGGTGTTGTTCCTGAGCTCGCTTCAAGGGCGCATCAGCAAAATATTATTCCTGTAATAGATCAAGCAATTAAGCAATCAGGAGTTTCTAAATCTGATATTTCGGCAATAGCAATTACTCGTGGCCCTGGGCTGCTGGGTTCTTTATTGGTAGGTACTTCGTTTACTAAGGCCTTGAGCCTTGGACTTGATATTCCTATGCTTGAGGTAGACCATTTGCAAGCACATATTCTTGCTCATTTTATAGACCGAGGACAGGATATGCCCGAATTCCCTTTTCTATGTCTTACGGTATCGGGAGGTCATACGCAAATAGTTAAAGTTAGCGATTATTTCGTTATGGAAATTATTGGAAATACTATTGACGATGCTGCAGGTGAGGCTTTTGATAAAACAGCAAAAATACTGGGACTTCCTTATCCTGGAGGCCCACATATTGATAGACTTGCTAAAATTGGCAATGAGAATAAATTTGCCTTCCCTTTTCCTAAAATTCAAGGTTTGAATTTTAGCTTTAGCGGTATTAAAACTTCATTTCTTTATTTTGTGCGCGATGAACTAAAGAAGAATGATAACTTTATTGAAGAAAATCAGGCCGATTTGGCTGCTTCTATGCAAAAGCTGATTGTAGATATTCTTATGGGAAAACTGAAAAGAGCTTCCAAAGAAACAGGAATAAGACAAATTGCAATAGCGGGAGGAGTGTCTGCAAATTCGGGATTAAGAGATGCCCTAAAAGAAGGCGAAAATAAATTCGGTTGGAAAGCATATATTCCAGAGTTTCAGTTTACTACCGATAATGCAGCAATGATTTCCATAGCTGGATATTTTAAATACCTAAATAAAGAATTCTTACCAATGGATTTTGTTCCTTATTCTAGAGCTTTGCACAAAAAGAAAAAGGGTATTGTAAAGTAAGTTTGGTTTGTAGATGGCTAAATTATTAAATTACTAAACTGTTAAAGTATTGAATGCTAAATTATGAAGATTCTAATTTTATGTACTGGCAATAGCTGCCGAAGTCAAATGGGCGAAGCTTTTTTAAACAATATGGATGGAATTATAGCCTTTTCAGCAGGAACAAATCCAAGCAAAAGAGTACATCCTTTGGCTATAAAAGTTATGCAAGAAGAGGGGATAGATATTAGCAATAATAATCCTAAGAACTCTGATGGTTTTATTAGTGATAGTTTTGACTATGTAATTACTGTTTGTGACAATGCCAAGGAAAGTTGCCCAATTTTTACTGGCGATGTGAGAAAGCAATTACATATTGGTTTTGAAGACCCTGATGAAGTAGAAGGTAGCGATGAGTTTATTCTCTCGGAATTTAGAAGAATTAGAGATGAAATAAAAATAGCTTTTGATGAATTTATCGAGTCTGTAAAATAACATAAGTTTATTGCTTTTTAAACTGTTGTATTTTTCATAATTAGTTTATTAATTCATACATTTGCATCTAAATTATAGTAACACAAAAATTATTTTAAATAATGAATGCATTAGATACAATTTTTAATCACAGAACCATAAGAAGTTATAAAAGTGATGAGATTTCCAAAGTTGTTTTGGATAATATATTGGAGGCTGCAATACGCACTTCCACCACTGGTAATATGCAAGTTTATAGCATAATTGTTACTCAGGATGAGGAAAAGAAAAGTCAGCTTCATAAAATACATTTCGGACAAGGAATGATACTTGAAGCTCCGCTACTACTTACCTTTAATGCCGATTTTAATAGATTTAATAAATGGTGCAATCAGCGAAATGCTGCTCCAGGTTATGACAATTACCTTTCTTTCTTCACAGCGTCAATAGATGCCCTAATCGCAGCTCAGAACGCTACAATAGCTGCTGAGGCACAAGGATTAGGAGTTTGTTATTTGGGAACTACTACTTATCAGGCTCAAAAATTGATAGATTTCTTTAATCTGCCTCAAGGAGTTGTTCCTGTTACTACTTTGGTAATTGGTTATCCAAAAGATATTCCTGCTTTAGTAGATCGTTTGCCTGCTGATGCAGTAGTGCATTACGAAGAGTATAAAGATTATTCTGAAGCAGATATCAATAGAATATATAAGGACAAGGAAGCCCTTGAAGAAACAAAGAAGCTACTGGAAGAGAATGATTTGGAAACATTGGCGCAGATATTTACCAAAAATAGATATCCTAAGGCAATGAATGTTGATTTCTCAAAATTATTTCTTGATGTTATAAAAAATCAAGGTTTTATGAATCAATAGTAATATTATTAATATATAATAGAAATTAGTATTAATGCATAAGAAAGTAATTATTGCGGCTTTGGATTGGGGTTTGGGTCATGCTACTCGAATGATTCCAATTGTGCAGTATTATATCGATAAAGGCTGGCAGCCCATACTTGCTTCTTCTGGCGATGCTGCTATTCTTTGGCAACAGAGATTTCCTAATAAAACTGTTTATAACTTACCCGCTTATAATTTTACTTATAAGCATAAAACTATGGTAGGTAATGTGTTATCCCAAGTTCCAAAGATTAAGAAGGCCATAAAAGCTGAGAATGCTTATATTGATAAATTGGTGGATGAACATAAACCTGAGTTAATAATCTCGGATAATAGGTATGGAGTTTATCACAGCAGAGTGAAGTCTGTTTTTATTACTCATCAGTTGCAAGTCTTACCACCTTCTGCTTTGTCTTTTTCTTCGGCAATACTACGGAAGCTACATGAGCTTTTTATTGGTAATTTCACCGAGGTTTGGGTTCCCGATTTTGGTGAAGGGAATAATCTCTCAGGAAAACTATCTCATGGTTTCGAATCCAAATTGAATATAAAATATATTGGACCATTAAGTAGATTTAAATTTGCAAATGAGCTTAGTCATAAAGAGTCTCATAATAAATTGCCAAATATTGTTGCATTAGTTTCTGGCCCAGAACCTGCTAGGAGTGAATTTGAAGCGATCCTGAGAAAGCAATTGGGAGATTATAAAGGTAATTATATGCTTTTGTTGGGAAAACCAGGAGAAGTAAATGCGGAGTCTGATAATAAAATATATAATCATTTACAAGATTCCGAACTTGAAAGAGAGTTTCAGGCTGCTGACTTGCTAATATCTCGTAGTGGTTATTCTACAATAATGGATTTGTATAATCTTAGAAAAAAAGCTGTGTTTATTCCCACCCCAGGGCAAACCGAGCAGGAATATTTAGCAGATAGGTTTATGGGGTTAGGAATGTTTTTCACTATGCCACAAGGCGAGTTTAACTTAAATATAGCTATTGAGGAGTATAATAAATATAGTGGTTTTGAGGTAATCGATAATCAACCTCTAGCCTCCCTCCACCATTAACCATTAATAATTAACCATTAACAATTAATAACTAACCATTAATAATTAAATAATCTCTCCCAATAAAGTACCAACTGTGCAGGATGTGCACTTTACATTTACGTAGTCACCAATTACAGTATTTTTTCTGTCAAAAACCATAACTTTGTTTTCGTCGCTTCTTCCCGACATTTGAGCTGTTGATCGTTTCGAAACATTCTCGACTAATACCCTGAAAACTTTCCCAATATCACGCTTATTGCTAGCTAAAGAAGTCTTTTGCTGCATATTTATTATCTCTGTAAGCCTTGCTGATTTCACAGCCTCATCTACATCGTCAGCCATTCTGTTGGCGGCAAAAGTATCAGGGCGTTCCGAGTACTTAAACATAAAAGCATAATCGTAACCAACTTCTTGCATTATTGCCACAGTTGCATTATGCTCTTCATCAGTTTCGCCACAAAACCCAGTAATTATATCCGTAGATAGTCCGCAATTTGGAATAAGCGATTTTATCTTATTAATACGATTCATATACCATTCAATATCGTAGCTACGCTTCATGCGTTTAAGCACATCGCTGCTTCCCGATTGTACAGGTAAATGTATAGAGTTACATATATTATTAGTATTAGCAATGGTTTCTATTAGCTCGTCGGATATGTCCTTTGGGTGCGAAGTAGAAAATCTTATTCTTAATTCGGTAGAAACATTAGCAACTTGTTTCAATAGTTTTGAGAAGTTTAAGGTTTCATCGTCAGTTTTCCAATTATAAGAATTTACATTCTGCCCTAAAAGAGTAATCTCTTTATAGCCTTTTTTTAATAAATCTTTTGCCTCAGTAATAATAGACTTTGGATTTCTACTACGCTCATGTCCTCTTGTATAAGGCACTACGCAATAAGAGCAGTAATTATCGCAGCCACGCATAATAGATATAAAAGCTGAAACTCCATTTCTGTCGAGTCGCACAGGAGTAATCTCTTCGTAAGTCTCTTCCAAAGAAAGTACTGTATTTGCCATCTGTCGCCCATCGCTAGTCTGACTAATCAAACTTGGCAAATCTCTATATGCATCAGGTCCTACAACCATATCAATAAAAGATTCTTCTTCCAATAGTGTGTCTTTAAGCCTTTCTGCCATACATCCTAAGATACCTATTTTTAGATTAGGCTTCTTTCTTTTAAGATGCTTAAATTCTTGAATTCTATTTCTTACTTTTTTCTCGGCATTATCGCGAATAGAGCATGTGTTTACAAAAATTACATCAGCATCCTTTGCAGCGTCAGTAAGTTCATAGCCTTCTTTCTCGAGAATAGAAACCACAACTTCACTATCAGAAATATTCATCTGACATCCGTAAGTTTCTATAAATAGTTTTTTAGAATTCATATATAAGTATTTTGAATTTTCTTTTTTAATATTACAGCCTGCAAATTTACATCAAAAAGCTAGTAAACAATATTTAAGATTTATAATAGTTATTAATTTGATAAAATGTAGAGTTTTACTATCAAAAAATGATTTTTTACGACGAAATTAATGAGCTTATGATATCAAAAGTAAAACATACTGCCATTAAATGGCGTTTGTAACTATCATAAAACCAAAGATATACAGTAAAGTTTTCTTATAAAATAGAAATGATAATAAAATTTATAACTTTGCAACCGCTTTTTACGAATATCATATCAGCCTAATCTTATTATAAGAAAGAGGCATGTATATTTAATGTATCTAATTGTTTTTTAGACAAAAAGCTTAGAATAAAAAAATAGAATAATCAATTTTAAAATTATAATATGGCTAAGAATCTTTTAATTGTCGAGTCACCTGCAAAGGCAAAAACTATCAATAAATATTTAGGAAAAGACTTTATTGTAAAATCCAGCTTTGGACATATTCGTGATTTAGCGAAGAAAGATCTAGGAATAGATATTGAAAATGATTTTAAGCCAGTATATGTTGTTGATCCTGACAAAAAGAAAATTGTTAGCGAACTTAAGAAACTTAGTAAAGAAGCAGAAACTGTTTGGTTAGCATCAGATGAGGATCGCGAAGGGGAAGCCATTGCTTGGCACCTTGCAGAGACTCTTAAGCTTGATAAATCAAAGACTAAAAGAATAGTTTTTCATGAAATTACTAAAGAAGCAATTGTAAATGCTGTGGAGAATCCTCGCGATATTGATTATAACTTGGTTGATGCTCAGCAAGCACGCCGTGTTCTGGATAGAATTGTAGGATTTGAGCTTTCCCCATTATTATGGAAAAAAATAAGGCCATCACTATCAGCAGGCAGGGTGCAATCTGTTGCTGTACGACTTATAGTAGAGCGTGAGAAAAGTATTAATGATTTTAAGACTAGCTCATCATATAAAGTAAGTGCAGAGTTTGAGAATGAGAAAGGATCTAAATATAAATCGGAGCTTTCTACTAAATTCACGAAAAAAGAAGAAGCCTTAGCATTCCTTGAAGATTGTAAGAATCATAATTTCAAGGTTTCAAAAGTGGAAAAGAAACCTGCAAAAAGAACTCCTGCAGCTCCATTTACAACATCATCGCTACAGCAAGAAGCTAACAGAAAGATGGGTTATTCGGTTTCTAAAACCATGACTCTAGCTCAACAGTTATATGAGGCAGGTCATATTACTTATATGAGAACAGATTCTATCAATCTTTCTAATTTGGCAATAAAAATGGCTAAGGAAGAAATAGTTGGTCTTTATGGAGCGGAGTTCTCTAATGTAAGAAATTTTAAAACAAAAATTAAAGGTGCTCAAGAGGCTCACGAGGCAATTCGTCCTACTGATATGAGCCTAAAAGTTGCGGGTAAAGATGCTCAGCAAAAGCGCATCTACGATCTAATACTTAAACGTACTTTGGCTTCGCAAATGAGTGATGCTAAATTAGAAAAAACTATAATTACCATTGATTCGCCAACTCAGAAGTATAGTTTTATTACTCGTGGCGAAGTTGTTATTTTCGATGGTTTCTTAAAAGTATATCAAGCATCTCAAGACGAAGATGTGGAAGCTGATGAGATGGAAGAAGGAATGCTTCCGGCAACTGAAGCGGGTGATAATCTCGATTATAATAATATAAGCGCTGTGCAGCGATTTACTAAGCAGCCACCTCGTTTTTCGGAGGCATCTTTAGTTAAGAAAATGGAAGAACTTGGTATAGGTCGCCCTTCAACTTATGCTCCTACAATTTCTACTATTCTGAATCGTGGATATGTTGTTAAGGATGAAATAGAGGGCGTTAAAAGAGATTATACAGAGCTTACTTTGGAATTGCAAAATATTTCGGAAGCAATAAATACAGAAAATGCTGGAGCATCAAAGGGGAAACTAAGCCCTACAGATATTGGTAAAATTGTTAATGAATTTCTTGTTAAATATTTTGAAAAAATTCTTAGTTATGACTTTACGGCAAGAGCAGAAAAAGAATTTGATGCTATTGCCGCAGGAGATTCACAATGGAATACCAGAATTAAAGAATTTTATTCAGACTTTCATGCACAGGTAGTTGATACTACTGAAACTGCAGAACGTCATAGTGGAGAGCGACATCTTGGTGTTGATGCTGCTACAGGAAAAAATGTAATTGTACGTATGGGTAAATTTGGCCCTATTGTACAAATTGGAGAAGCTGTTGGCGAAGAAAAACCTAGGTTTGCAGGATTGCAAAAGGGGCAGTTCTTAGAGTCGATAAGTTTTGAAGATGCTATGGAATTATTCAAGTTTCCTCGAAAAATGGGCGAATTTGAGGATAAAGTAGTAACTGTGGCAATTGGTCGTTTTGGACCTTATGTGCGCCACGATTCAAAGTTTTTTTCTCTTCCAAAAGAGGATAATCCTGCCTCTGTAGATTTTGCTAGAGCAGTTGAGATTATTGAAGCTAAGCGTCAAAAAGATAAAGAGAATACTATTAAGGTTTTTGCTGAAGAGCCAGGCTTAATTATTATGAATGGTCGTTTTGGCCCTTATATATCCTTTGAAAAGCGGAATTATAAAATTGCTAAGACTACTGATCCAACGGCCCTAACACTTGATGATTGTAAGGAGATTATTGAAAAAGCTCCTGCCAAAAAAGGTGCAAAGAAGAAGCCTGCAGCTAAGAAAAAAGCTCCAGTAAAAAAGAAAGTTACTAAGAAGAAAACAACTACAAAAAAGAAGACAGCTAAGAAATCAACAACACCTAAAAAGACAAAATAATAAATGGATCTTTCGATTTATCTAAATAGTATAGAAATTCCTGATTTTGAATACGATAATGAAACGTCTAATCGTCAATTAGGCGATATTTTTAAGGTTAATAGTATTGAGGAGGGGGTTCCTGACCTAGAAGGTGTACATATGGCTATTATTGGAGTTACGGAATCTCGTAATTCTGTGAATAATTATGGCTGTAGTAAAGCTCCTGATGAGGTAAGAAAACACCTTTATAAACTATTCTTGGTTGATGAGAATATTAAAGTTGCAGACCTTGGTAATATTAAGGCTGGCTTTAATATAGAAGACACATATTTTGCAGTTAAGGTAGTTGTAGAATATCTTATTAAAAACGATATTATTCCAATAATTATTGGAGGTTCTCAAGATATTACTTATGCTAATTATACAGCTTATGAGCATATGGGGCAAGTTATTAATATTGCTTCAATAGATTCATCTTTCGATTTGGGAAATTCTGATGAAATTTTTAATTCTCGATCATATTTGAGTAAGATAATAATGCATCAGCCTAATTTCCTATTTAATTATACCAATATTGGCTACCAATCTTATTTTGTGGATCAAAAGGCAGTAAAACTTATGCAATCAATGTATTTTGATGTTCATAGATTAGGCGCTATGCGTAATAATATGGAAGAAGTTGAACCTCTAGTGAGAAATGCCGATTTAGTCAGCTTTGATATTAGTGCTATTCGCCAGAACGAAGCGCCAGCAAATGAAAATACTTCGCCAAATGGATTTAATGGAGAAGAAGCTTGTCGTATTGCCCGCTACGCTGGTATAAGTGATAAACTGACTTCTTTTGGCCTTTATGAGATAAATCCCGAAAAAGATTTTAATGGAATGACTGCCCATCTTGCTGCTCAAATTATATGGTATTTTATGGATGGTTTTTATAATAGAAAAGGAGATTTTCCTCATAAACAAAAAGAGAATTATAAGAAATATAATGTAGGCGTTGATGGAAAGGATCATTCCATAGTTTTTTACGAGAGTATACGTAGTGGTCGATGGTGGATGGAAGTCCCACTTGGCAATGAAAATGAAGATAAATATAAACGCCATTATATGCTGCCTTGCTCTAGTCAAGATTATAAATCAGCATTGGATAGAGATATCCCTGATAGATGGTGGCAGGTTTACCAAAAAATGATGTAATAATAACATCAAAGAGTCTATGTTTCTTAAAAATTTAGGCTCATTTTTATTTATACCTATTTGGACTAAAATATCCAATCAAATAGCGATAATAATTAAATATTATTATCGCTGTTTTTAACTACTTTTTATGGTATGTTTCTCTTTGTTTTTTAACAAAATACAAGAAAAACAACAATAAGTTATAACAAAAATGTAATTATAGCTCATAAGTATTGTCAAAAAAGTTTATTATATTTGTATCGTAATAGTGAGGCTTAGTTAATTTGATGGTGTAGTTATAGTTATTTATAAGACACAATAAATCAGGAGTATATAGCTACTTTTATTTGATTTTATTATTATTATTTTCATTTTTAGAAGAGTAAATCTTGAGAATAAGAATAAGCTATGAAAAGTTATAAACATTACTGCTAATAGAATGATTAAAAAATATTTGCATTAATACTCTTTTATTAAATTATGTTAAACTTTTTTTTATACTTTAGCCACTTGTTTATATACAAGCACAAACATAACAATATGAAACAGTTCTTATTAGTGGTAAGCATAGTGTTTATTAGCGTTTTAGCCGTTGGTCAGCAAGATGTTCAGTACACAAATTTTATGTTCGCAAAGTCTAATTACAATCCAGGTTTTACTGGAATGGGAGATGGAATATGCATAAATGGCTTAGCTCGTCAGCAATGGATGGGTTATAAAGGTACTGATGGAGAGGCTGGAGCACCAGCTACATTCTATTTTTCGGCACAAAGTCCTGTGAAATTATTGTTGGGAGGTATTGGTATAGCTGTTGTAAAGGATGAAATTGGTTTTGAGAGTAATACTAGTGTTAGACTTGCTTATGCTTTTCACCTAAAGCTTGGAGAAGGAAATTTAGGAGTTGGTTTAGCAGCAGGTTTTTTGAATAAACAAATAGATTTTACGAAATTTAGACCAACTGATTCAAGTGATCCTCTATTACAAGGAGGTGCTGAAAGTGCAATGAGTTTTGATTTAGCTATGGGAGCACATTATAGTACTGATGATTATTATGTTGGTTTGTCGTTTACTCAATTGCAAAATTTATGGGGTGCGGAAGCAGAATTTGCTTCAGGGAATGATAATTTAGCAAATCCTGATTATATTAATCATACATATATTACAGGAGGTTATAATTATCAATTACCAATGATGCCTTCAATTATACTAAACCCAAATGTGTTAGTTAAAGTGGCTGGTACTTCATCGGCACAGTTTGATATTAATATGTTAGCTTGGTACAATAAACAAGTATATGCTGGCGTTACGTACAGAGCAACTGATGCTGTGTCTATATTAGCAGGATATAAAGTTTTAGATGGGTTTTTAAAAGGTCTAATGGGTGGTGTATCATATGATATTACTACTTCAAAAATGAGTTCTGGAACCGGTGGTTCTTTCGAGATATTTGTAAAATATTGTTTTAATATCGAATTTCCACCAAAAAGTGAAAAACACGGAACTGTATTATATTTATAAATAATTGAAACAAAATATTGGGAGTTTCGTAGAAGCTTCCTTCATATAAACGAAAAGTTGAATTATGTCAATAAAAATTATTAACAACTTGAAAAATGTACTAGTAGTTAGTGCATTAGTAGTATTTCTTGCATCTTGTGGAAGCGGTAGTGGAGAACTTACTGGTGTTCAAGATCGCGATGAGTGGTATCAAGATGATCCTTATGGTATGCTATTTATTCCTATGGGTAGCTATAATATGGGTGCTTCTGAGCAAGATATTCTTTATGGTCAAGCAGGTCCTTCAAAAGTTGTTTCTGTTCAAGCATTCTATATGGATGAAACAGAGATTACTAATAACGAGTACCGTCAGTTTGTTAACTGGGTAAGAGATTCTATTGCTCACGTTATTCTTGGTGAACTAGGTGATGAGGAAATATTTGGTAATCACCTGAAACGAAATAAAGATGGAGATCCATACGAAGTTATGGAACAAGGTCAGATTCATAATCCAATTAATTGGGATGAAGAAATTCGCTATGGTGATATGGATGATTCGGAATACGAAAGTACAGTAACAATACTTGAAAATGAAGGTTTCTATATTCCAGACGAAATTCCTGGTACTAATAGAAGTCCTCGTTATTATCATATACGTCAGGTTGATGTTACAAAACTTATGTTTTCGTACTATTGGATAGACTTTAAGAAAGCTGCCTTAAGAAGTAGCCGTACTAATGGTCATTTCAGTAGAATGGAGGAAAGAGTTAATTTTATTAAATATCGAAGCGATAATGTATACCCTGATACTTTATGTTGGGTACATGATTTTGCATACTCTTATAATGAGCCAATGACTCAAAATTATTTTTGGCATCAAGCTTATGACAATTACCCTGTAGTTGGTGTAAGTTGGATTCAAGCTCGTGCTTTTAGTATCTGGAGAACAGGAATTAAAAGAAGCTATGATCAAAAGAAAGGTGCAACTTTCTGGAATGATTATAGATTGCCATCAGAAAGTGAGTGGGAATATGCTTCTCGTGGTGGTTTAGAACTTAACCCATTTCCATGGGGTGGTCCTTATATCCGTAATTCTAATGGATGTTTCTTAGCTAACTTTAAGCCTTTACGTGGTAATTATGTTGATGATGGAGGTTTCCATACATTAATAGTTGGACATTATGCTCCTAACGACTATGGTTTATATGATATGTCAGGTAATGTTGCTGAGTGGTGTGACGATTCTTTTGAAGAATCTTCTTACAGATTATCTCATGATATGAATATGTCTCTTTCTCGTTCAGTAATGGAAAATGGTCTTGAAGACGAAATGACTCCTGCACTTAAGCGTAGAGTTATTAGAGGTGGTTCGTGGAAAGATGTTGGATACTATACGCACACTAGTTCTCGTACATATGAATATCAAGATACAGCGAAAGCTTATATAGGCTTCCGTAATGTTCAAACTTATTTAGGTCGCGCAAAAGGTGACGGTCCTAAT
>Ga0164315_10002577_pt1 | contig 13902 bp, 15 predicted proteins | sample GuaBasSedimGuay6_FD_113737 | JGI IMG/M metagenome (GOLD analysis project Ga0164315, IMG submission 113737) | Subseafloor sediment microbial communities from Guaymas Basin, Gulf of California, Mexico - Guay6, Core 4569-2, 0-3 cm | ecosystem: Environmental > Aquatic > Marine > Hydrothermal vents... | reverse complement strand
GATTCGGTTCCTCGCCATCATCGCGAGCACCGCGTTCCGCTACGACCTCACCGTCGCCCGCGCCGTCGGCGACCGCGGCACGATCATCCTCCGCATCGCGGGGCGACAGTTTTTTGGCCTGTTCTTGGCCCGCAGGTGGGACACCCGTTGGAAGCGGGCGTTGACCACGGCATGGGCCGATTCCGGCGTGCATTGCCATGAGGTCATCTACCAACTGCGCCTCGCCGATCTGGCCGGAATCGAGCGCTGCTACGAATTCGTTCCGCCATACGACCCCGGCGCTGCCGCGCGCGTTGCCGCTGTGTTACCCGATGAGGCGCCGTACGCCGTGCTCCACCCCACCACGCACGCCACGCGCAAGCGCTGGACGATCGATGTTGGGCCGCGCTCGGCCAGCGCTTGCGCGCCAGCGGCCTGCGCCCGGTGATTACCGGCGGACCGGGCGACGACCCGACCTACCTGGCCGAGGTCGCCGCGGCTATCGGCGAAGAACCCATCGTGCTTGCAGGCAAGCTGACATTGACCGAGATCCGGGCGCTCATCGAGGGCGCGGCAATCTATGTGGGCGTGGACACTTCGACGACGCACATGGCCGCAGCGCTCGGCGCACCGACGTTGGCGATCTACGGTCCCGGTCCGACCCGTCGCTGGGCGCCTTGGCCGTGCGGCTATGCGTCCGCCGAACCGCCCTTCCGCGGGGTCGCCGGCGTCGCACGGGTAGGCAACGTCTGCCTGGTGAAGGCGGAGTGTCCGTGCGGCGTGGACTATCGCTTCGGCTGCGGCATCGAAATTCCGGGCCGCAGCCGATGCCTCGAGAAGTTGCCCGCCGAGACCGTTGTCGATGCGGCGCTCGCGCTGCTCGCTAACCCCGCGCCGTCAGGCGCTTGAACATCATGAAGTGGGTCACCAACAGCAGCGGTACCAGCATTGTCGGGATGTACCAGGCGGCCTCAAACTGCGTGGCGACGTCTCCTTGACGCAGCGCGTTGGCGAGGTCGATCGTTCCGAGCAGATTGAAGAGCCAGACCAGTGTGAGTGCGCCGCTCCACCGGGCGCGCAACGCGAGGATCGCCACGAGCGCCAACGCGCCGGTCGCGAGATCGCCGTAGGCGGCGGGATAGGCGAACTCCGGCGGCAACGGTCCGTCCACCATGCCGGGCACGAGGAAGACCATGCCGATGTGTCGGAATGCGTGCGGCACGCTAAGCCAGAGCAGCGCTTCCGGGCGGGTCTTGCCGGCGAGCCAGGGGCCCAACAGAAGGCCGACCACGACGCTCCACGCCAGGATGCTCATCAAAAACTGCAGTCCGAAGATGGCTTGAATGTCCATTGTGTCTCCCGGGGCGATCGCATGGCCGCCCCCTTCACCGAACGCCGATAAAGTTGTATCTACAACCCTGGATGCCGCGCGCCCGGATCGGGGTTCGAGAATCAGGAAGTTTTCTTGCGCAGACGATCGGCGGCGCGGGTGAGCGCGGAGGCGGTTTTGGGTCCCAGCAGTTCCGTCACCTGGTCCTGCGCGGCGCGCCAGCCGGGCGCGGCCTGTTTGAGCAACCGGCGCCCGACGGTCGTGGCCTCGAGTGTGTGGCCGTGGGGTGCGGGCAGCGCCAAAACCCAGCCATTGTCTTCCATGATTCGCACGTTGCGGCTGAGGGTGGACTTTTCGAGGGAGAGCATGCGGGCCACTTCGACGGGCTGGATCGGGCCGTGCAGGGTGACCGCCGTGAGGATGTTCATCTGGGAGAAGCGGATCCCGTGCGGGCGGAGCTCCTCGTCGTAGATTCGGGTGATCACCCGGTTAAGCGCGCGAATCCGGTACCCGACGCACTCGTCGGCGATTGTTCGGGAGGCGGACTGGGCGTCGTTGAACTCGCTCATGGGGTTGTAGCTACATCCTAGCCGGTCTCAAGTGCCTCGCATTGAAACACCGCGGCCGGCCCCGCGATCAACCCGAAGTGCGCCTCGCCCCGATGAAGTAAGCATGCGAGCAGCAACGGTAGAGGACATCGCCCGCGAATTCACACGCATCCTGGACGAGGGCTACAGCCCGGAGCCGGAGGAGTTTCTCCACCGCATCCCGGACGACATGCGCGACGCTTGCCGCGCACGGCTCGAGGAGCTTCTCGCTGCCCGGACCGCGCCCGAGGCCGAGCCCATTGTCGAGGAGGTCGCCGAGGCCGTCGTCGAAGAGGTCGTCGAGGAGATTTCCGCGGAGATCGTCGAAGCGGTGGCTGAGCATGCCGCCGAGAGCGCGCCCGAGGAGGTTGTCGAGGCGGTGGTCGAGGCCGTCGCCGCGGAGGTTGTCGAAGAAGCTGTAGAGGCTGCTGTCGAGGACGCTCCCGAAGAGATCGCCGAGGTCGCTCCGGAACCCACGCCCGAGCCCGATCCCATGGAACTGTTCGAGGCCGCCGTCGATGCCGCTCTCGAAGAGGTGGAACAGGAAGTTGTCGAGGAGATCGACGAGGCCGACGAGGCCAGTGCGCTCGGCGATGACGTCATCGTCTTCGACCTCAGCTCCCCCGCGGCCCAGGAAACCGAGGCGGCCCTCCGCGAAATGCAGGCCGACGCGGGCGAGGAGGCGGTCGAGGAAGAGGAGCTCGTCGAGGAAGAGCCGGCCGTCGAGGAAGAGCCGGTCGTCGAGGAAGAGCTGGCCGTTGAGGAAGAGCCGGTCGCCGAGGAAGAGCCGGCCCTTGAGGAAGAGCCGGTCGTCGAGGAAGAGCCGGTCGCCGAGGAAGAGCCGGCCGTCGAGGAAGAGCCGGTCATCGAGGAAGAGCTGGTCGTTGAGCATGAGCCGGAGCCCGAGATCGACGACGAGCCCGAGACGGCGGAGGTGCCCGCACCCACCGGCCCGGTGAAGATCAGCCGCGAAGAAGCCAAGGCGATGTTCCGCGAAATGGAACTGCGCCGACCGGCCTAGCAAGCGAGTCTGCTACGCTCGGATCATGCGCGCCGAGCCCATGTTCCGACTGGCGGCCACGCCAGCCTCGAACTCGTCATCGCGGTGCGGGGGGAATCGCTGATGAGCAACCGCACACGCGTCGAGGTCACGAAAAACGGCATCGGATTCGGCGTCGTGCTCGCAATCGTGCTGTCGTGGTCCAAGAACGGCTCGATCCTGTGGGCCATCATCCACGGCATCTTCTCGTGGTTCTACGTGATCTACTACGCGCTCACCCGATGACTCCGCGCTCATGGGCTGGCAGCCGGACTCTCTCGGAGACGTCAGGGGAGGTGTCTTTGGAGGTTTGCGTAGATCACGGGGGCTAGGGCGTTGGCGAGGCTGGCGGCGGTTTCGCGCTCGAGGTCGCGGTCGGCGGCGGCGATGACGCGCGCATCGAACAGCGCATTTTGGTCGGGGCTCATCAGCAGTTGGCTCATGTCGCCGCGATAGGTGGCGTAACGCAGCTTGCGGCGCGCCACGGCATCAATTTCGCCTTCGGCGATGGCGCGCCCATCCGAGACGCGCACGATTCGATACGCGCAGACCACCGAGAGCGTGCGCGCGCCGTGAACCTGGATCATCGCGCCCTTGCCATCCTTGGTCGCGACCGCGAGATCGCGCGGCGTGGCCCCCTTGTCGCGCGCGCATCCGCAGAGGGATGTAACCACGACAAAGTCGGCGTCCAGCACCTTGCCCACCGCGCGCGCCTGCCGGTCGCCCAGGTTCTTGCGATCGAGACCGAGACCGCGCAACTCGGTGCGCACGGTGCGGTCGTCGAGCATGCCGACGAAGAGCGGCGGTGCGTTCCAGTGCTTTTCCGCAAGCACGTCGTTGATCTCGTCCAACAATCCGGAGGGAACACCCTGCGCCAGTTCATCATGGCGCCACACCGGCGTCGCGGCGACGTGGATCGTGCCCTGATCGATTACCATGTCACGCAGCACACGCGCCGCGTCCGATTCCCTTTCGTCCGGCCCGTAGACATCCAGCGCGCGCTGCACGACTTCATAGGCCGCCTGGAAGCGTCCCTCGCCCTGGAGTGCCGCCGTCTCCGCGAGCAACGCCGCGTAGAGCCCGGCATCGATGCGCACGCTCAGTGCGAGCGCATCCTTCGACTGGGCCGACGACGCACCGTAGACGGCGACCGCGCGATCGGCGAACGAACGGGCGCGCTCGAACTCGCCTTCCGCCAGCGCCTGCTCGCTGGCCGCCCCCAGGGCGCTGTAGCGACCGGCGCGAATGCGCCCGGACTGCGTCCCGCGGGGATCGAAGCGTTTGCCGGCGTTCGCGAAGGCCGCGGCGGCCTCCTCGTAGCGGCCCGCCTCGACGAGGTCGTCGGCGTCCTTGAGAGCCTCGTCCAGCGCACGCGTAAACGCGGCATCGCGGCGTGACTTGTAGTTCGACGGCAGTTCCAGCACCACGCTCACCGAGGCGGCACTGGCAGCCAACCGGTCCGCCTTCGCGTATTCATCGATCGCCTGGGCGTCGCGATTGGCCTCCTCGAACTCGGTCGCCAGCGAGAGGTAGCCGTCGATCGCCTTGCGACCGCTGGCCAGCAACCCCTGACGCGCACCGGGGTAGTTGGCGTCACGCCGGAGCGCGTCGATGTAGAGGTTGGCGGCCTTCTCCCAGCGCCCCTCCGCCTCCGCTTTTTGCGCCTGTTCGACGCGTTTTTCCGCCGTCACGCATGCGGCGAGAACCGCTCCCAGAGCCACTGCCAGAGTCAATGCAACGTAACGAGTCATGATGCGCGCAGCCTACGCCGCGGTTCTGACACGCTATCCTCTCCCCGTGGCCCCTCTCATTCCCTCCACCTGGATCGACGCCGCCATCGAGCAGGCCGAAACGTCCTGGCGCGAAGGCGGCGTGCCGATCGGCAGCGTCCTGGTCGATGCGGACGGCGTGATCGTCAGCGCGGGGCACAACCGGCGCGTGCAGAGCGGCGACCCGACCGCCCACGCGGAAATGGTCTGCATCCGCAACGCGGGACGCCGCCGCGACTGGCGCGAACTGACGATCGTCTCGACGTTGAGTCCGTGCCCCATGTGCACCGGCGCCATCGTGCTCTATGAGATCCCGCGCGTCGTGATCGGCGAGAACCGCACGTTTGCCGGCGCGGAAGCGTGGCTGGCGCAAAAGGGCATCGAGACGATCGTGCTCGACGATCCGCGCTGCATCGCGCTGATGGAACGCATCCAGCGAGAGAAGCCCGACCTCTGGGCGGAGGACATTGGCAAGTAACGCTTGCGTTGTGCAGAATGGACGCGGAGAGGGGGCGCGATGAACCAGACGCGTACCGAGACCGAGACCGCCGCACTCGTGGCGCAAGCCAACGGCATCCGTGCAGCCAAGGCACAAGCGGACGGCGCCGAGACACTCGACCTGGCGAAGGAACTCTCGCGTCGCAATCGCATCGACGCGGCGCGCGCGCTGGCCGAGTTCATCTGCACCGACAAGTCGCAGTCGCCGAACGCGAAGACGTCGCTGCGCGCGCGCCAGCTGTGGGGCATGTGGACCTCCCAGAACCCCGACGGCCCCGACGACAGCAAACACGACGAAGGGCTGGCGATTCTTGAGGGGGTTCCGGGGGACGGCGCGCTCTCCGTCACCACCGACGCCGAGACACTTGGCATTGCCGGGGGCATCTGCAAGCGCAAGTGGAACGTGACCGGCATGCGCGAGAGCCTCGAAGACGCGCGGCGCTTCTACGAACGCGGCAGGCAGCAGGGCATCGTTGGAGACAACGGATACACGGCCATCAACCTCGCGTTCATTTTCGACGCTCTGGCGAGTCTCGATGATCGTCCGACGCCGACATCGCAGGCCATGGATCTGCGCCAGGAGATCATCGATCAGCTCGTGCCCGTCGAGGACGATCCCGCGTACGACGGCGGCCCCCAGCGCTCGTCGCTCGACTGGTTCCACGTCACGATCGCGCAGGCGCATTTCGGCCGCGAGGAGTACGACCAGTTCATCGCACGGCTGGCACGCATCGACTGGTCCGGCGTAGCTCCGTGGGAGGTGGAGACGACGGCGCGCCAGTTCGCGCTGCTCGCCCAACTCATGGCGCCGGGAGCGCGCAAGGCGGATGCGCGCGCCGCGGCGGCGCCGTGGCAGGCGTTGGACAAGGCCTTCGGGAGCGTCACGAAAAACGGCGCGGCGTCGCTCTTCGCGGGCAAGCTCGGGCTCGCGCTTTCGGGCGGCGGCTTTCGCGCATCGCTCTTCCACATCGGCGTGCTGGCGGGGCTGGCCGAACTGGATGTGCTGCGCCATGTCGAAGTGCTCTCCTGCGTCTCGGGCGGCTCGATCCTCGGAGCCAGCTACTACCTCGAGGTGCGCAACCTCCTGCAGACGAAGCCGGACGAGGAGATCACGCGCGACGACTACATCCAAATCGTGGAACGCGTCGCCAAGGACTTCCTCGCGGGCGTCAAGAAGAACATCCGCACGCGCGTGGCAAGCAACCTGATCGCGAGCCTCAAGATGATGGCCGTGCCGGGCTACACACGCACGAGCCGCCTGGGGGAACTCTACGAGAAGCACCTCTACGGCCGCATCGACGACGACGGCGAACGCCGGTTGCGCAAGCTCAACGTCTACCCCAAGAACGACGAGAAGTGCCATCCCAAGTACGACAACTGGCGGCGGCGCAACAAGATCCCGATCCTGATCCTCAACGCCACCTCGGTGAACACGGGACACAACTGGCAGTTCACGACTTCGTGGATGGGCGAACCGCCGACGCGCATCGCGAGCAAGGTGGACGGCAACTATCGGCTGCGCCGCATGTATCTCGAATCGCAGGCGCCCGCACGCCACCGCGACATCTCGATCGGCCAGGCGGCTGCCGCCTCGTCGTGCGTGCCGGGCCTGTTCACGCCGTTCGAGCTGCCCGACCTCTATCCCGATGTCACAGTGCGACTGGTGGACGGCGGCGTCCACGACAACCAGGGCGTCTTCGGCGTGCTGGACCAGAACTGCACGGCGGTGATCGCCAGCGATGCGAGCGGCCAGATGTCCGCCGAAAACGTGCCGCCCGACAGCGCGATTCCCGTGCTCCTGCGCACCACCAGCATGACGATGGCTGCGCTGCGCACGGCGGAGTTCCGCGCACTGCAGACGCGGCTCGACTCGGGCCGGCTCAAGGGGCTGTTCCTGATGCACCTGAAGAAGGACCTCAAGGTGCTGGAACGCGACTGGATCGACTGCAACGATCCCAAGCAGCAGTCCGACACCGGCGACGGCGAGCCCACCTCCTACGGAATCAACCGCGGCTACCAGGGGCTGCTCGCCAACGTGCGCACCGATCTGGATTCGTTCCACGACGCCGAGGCGTTCGCCCTCATGACAAGCGGCTGCAAGATGGTGCGCAGAGGGTTCGTCGAGTCGATCGAAAGCTTCGAGACGATGGACGGGGAGCACGCGTGGGGTTTCCTCGATGTGCAGTCCGACCTCGCCAAGCCCGCTGCGGGCGAACTGAAAACACTCCTGCTCACGGCTAAGCAACTCGCCTTCAAGGTCTGGCGCCTGGACCGGTTCCTGAAGGCGGTCGCATTCGTGCTGGGCGCCGCGGCCGCATGCGGTCTCGCATGGATCGCGATCCAATGGCGCAACGAGGATCTGATCTCGCCGCGCGGCCTTGCCGCCGCCGCATCGATGGCGACCCTCACCGCTTTGGCGAGTGCGATCGGCCTTGGAGTGCTGGTTCGCCTCTACAAGTCGCGCAAGACGATCAATCAGATGCTCATCGGCGCGGCACTGGCGACCGGCGGCTGGCTCGTCGCGTGGATCCACCTGCTCGTTTTCGACCCGCTCTATCTCGCCAAGGGGCGCAGGCGCAAGCCGTAACGGGCTGCCGCCCGCGAAGGCCGAGTCAGTACCAATTCCATGCTCCCATGCCCGAATAAGGGCAATGGACGGTAGAGATTGCGGGATTCGCTACAACCGCTGGGGGTACGAATAGGGCGATCTTCCAATAGGCGAGCACGCGATCCCCGCATAGTCTCTTGCCCATCGACGTGCCCCCGGCAAGGGGCTCGGAAATGACCCATGACCGTGGGAGACACGCTAATCGCCTTTGGACTGCTCGCCATCGTGGTGGTCCTGACCTGCGAAGCCTGCTGGCGCGCAAAGGTACCCAATCTACGAGGCGCGAAGCAGGCGGGGCGCCGGCCCAAAGGCGAAACGAAGCGGTCGAAGTTTCACGTCGCCGCAACAGCGAGAGGACCGGACAACAAATGAGCTACGTACCCACCCAAGGCCTGAAGCACTGTCGCCGTTGCGGCTGCGAAAAAGACGTCCAGGAGTTCCGCGTCTTCCGCGTCTACGGCTCGGAAGATCGCGAGTATCGCCGCTCATGGTGCAAGAACTGCGAGCGCACCTATTCGCGTGACTGGCGGAAGAAGAACCCCGGTTACCACGCGGACTGGAGTCGCGCCTACCGGGCCCTGAAGGTCTAGGGCCCTGAAGGTCTAGGATCGAACCGCCGCACCACTTCGGCAACGGGGCGCGCGCCGTCGCCGCTCTTCGTACAATGGACTTCGTGAGCGGACGGGGCGAATCTGGGGCGGCCGAGTCTGGCGCCGTTTGGCGCCCGGACGACCTCATGCCGATGCTCCTCCAGGAGGAGTTGAGCCTGGCCGCCAGCCGCGCCAAGACCTTTCGCCGCGCGCTGCGCATTATCCTCCGCCGCCTCTGCGGTGAGTTCGACTGGGATTTCGGCGAGGCGTGGATCCCCTCCCGCGACGGCACGGTGCTCAAGCCGGGCACCGTCTGGCCGCGCTCCAATCCCGACTACATCCCGTTCCGGCAGGCGAGTCGACGACTCGGCTTCCTGCCCGGCAGCGGCCTCCCGGGCCGCGTGTGGCTCGAACGCCGGCCGATCACCATTCCCGACATCGAGGCGGAGTCGGCAACGCAGTTCACCCGGCGCGATGCCGCCCTCGCGAACGATATCCACTCGGCCGCCGCGATTCCGCTGCTCGCCGGACGCCAGGACGTGGTCGCGATCCTCGTGCTCTACCGCACCGCGCAACCGCGCCTCGACCCGCGCGAGGTAGAGGTACTGCGCCACCTGGTCGCCCCGCTGGGCCCGGTGGTCGCGCAAAAACGCGTGCAGGTCGAACTCGCGGCGCGCGAGCGCCAACAGAAAGCGGTCGCCCACCTCGGCATGGCCGTACTCGCGGACGAGGCGGATCTCGACTCGCTGCTCGATACCGCCGTGCGCCTGGCCGTCACGACGCTCGGCAGCGGCCACTGCATGCTGCTGGAGTACAAGCCCGACGAAGAACTGCTGCACCTGCGCGCCGGCATCGGCTGGAAACAGGGTGCGCGCGCGCGGATTGCCGCCGACCCGAAGACGCAGGTGGGCTACACGCTGCGCCATCGCGAACCGGTGATCGTTCCGGACTTCGACCGCGAGACCCGCTTCGAGCCGAGTGCGCTGCTGCGCGAACACGGCATCGTGAGCGGGCTGTCGGTCGTCGTCTACGGCCATGCGGCGCCGTTCGGGGTGCTCTCCCTGCACGGCACGCAGCGCCGTACTTTCACGCGCGACGACGTGCACTTCCTGCAGTCGATGGCCAACATCATCGGCACGCTGATCGACCGGCGGCGCGCCGCGGCCGAACTCTCCGAACACCGGCAGCACCTCGAAACGCTCGTGGCGCGGCGCACGACGCAGCTCGAAAAATCGCACGAGCGCCTGCGCTTGGCCGAGAGGCTCGCATCGGTCGGCACGCTCGCGGCCGGGCTCGGACACGACCTCGGCAACACCATCCTGCCCATGCTCTGCCGCCTCGACGCACTCGCGGCGCGCAAGCTGCCGGACTCCGCGCACGAGGACCTCGACGCCGTGCGGCATGCCGTCGATTACCTGCGGCAACTCAGCCAGGGGCTGCGCCATCTCGCGCTCGATAAGGACCACCGCGGCGGCGCGCGCATGACGAACCTCGCGCACTGGTGGAAACAGGCGTCGCCGCTCATGCGCAGTGCCTTGCCGGCCCGCATCACGCTCAACTGCGAACTGCCCGAATCGCTGCCCCCCATCGCGGTCGCCCCCCACCGCCTGACACAGGCCGTGCTCAACCTCGTCTCCAATTCGGCGGAAGCGATCGAGGGTGAAGGCGAAGTGTCCATCGTCGGCCACCACGATCCCGAGGAGAGCACGGTGCGCCTGTCGATCATGGACGACGGCCGCGGCATGGCGCCGGATGCGGAGCGCCACGCGCTCGAGCCCTTCTTCACCACCAAGACCCGCGGCCTTTCGACCGGCCTCGGGCTGGCGCTCGTACACGGGGTGGCGAAGGCGTGCGGCGGCACGGTCGACATCGACACCGTGCCCGGCGAAGGCACGGCGATTCATCTCACGATTCCCACCACCGACGCCCCGGCGCGCAAGCTGGTCGAGACCGATACCGATCCCAGCGGGCCCGTGTCGATGGTCGGCATTTCGCTGAGCGACCAGCGCATGGCGGCCTACGCTTCGCTGCTGGTGCGTTCCGCGGGCCTCGACACGCGGGTCTGCGAACCGAACGATCCGGGCAAGTGCCGCATCTGGCTCACCGAGCCGGCGGAAGAGACCACCGAGGCCGCCAAACGTTTCCTCGCTGGCGACGCGCGCCGTCGTGTCGTGCTCTTCGGCGACTCGCCGGGCCGCGAGGGACCGGGCTACTTCTTCGTGGACCGGCGCGGCGGCCCCGACGCCATGCGGCGCGGGTTGCGCGAAGTGGTCTTCCAGCTCCTGGAGGAAGACGATGAGTGAAGGGCGGATTCGGGTTCTCTGCGTGGACGATCACGCTTTCCTCGCGGAGGGACTGCGCTCGAAGATTTCGCTCGAGTCCGACATGGAGTACGTCGGCTGGCTTCCCGACGCGACCGACCTCGTCAAGGAGGCGAAGGAACGCGGCGCGGACGTGGTCACGCTCGACATCGAAATGCCGGGCCCCGATCCGTTCGAGGCATTGGCCGAGGTACAGCGGCGCGCGCCGGAAGTACGCGTTATCGTGCTGAGCGCGTACGTAAAAGACCGCTACCTCGATGCTGCCGTGGAGGCGGGCGCGTGGGGATTCCTCTCCAAGGCTGACGATCCCGACTCGATCGTGCAGGCCATCCGGCGCGTTGCGGGCGGCGAGTTCGCGCTCGGCCCGTCGGTCGAAGGGCGACTCCCGATGGACGGCGCGCGGCCCGGCCGCAAGGCGTCCAAGGTGCAATCGCGCTCGAACCTGCTGACCAACCGCGAGCAGCAGGTCCTGCGCATGATCGGACGCGGCATGTCGCGCCACGAAATCGCCAAGGAGCTCTTCCGCAGCTCCAAGACGATCGACGCGCACCAGCAGTCGATCATGAAAAAGCTCGATCTACACGATCGCGTTGAGCTGGTGCGCTACGCCATTCGCGAAGGAATTGTCGAGCCCTAACGACATCGGCTTAGGGCTTTGAGCCTTGGGCTTTGCGCCGCGACTAGGCCAACTACTTGCGCAGGACTGCCGTTGGGCCTCGGAAGTTCAAGGACGGGCCACGAGCACAGACGAGGCCCCATCACGTTCGATGCGCAGAGGCACTCACTGGTTGTTGCGCAAAGCTCAAAGCCCACAGCCCACAGCCGGTCCCCAAGAGCTACTTCCGAGTCAAGTCGGGGTTCTTCCTGCCCATGTAACCGATGCGATTGAGCAGGCTTGTTCGCGATCCACTGGACGAAAAGCGCATGGTGCCGCCGGTGCTCTTGGACTGGCAATAGGCCCAGTCGGCGCGGTAGATCCACGCGTCCTGCGGGCAGCCCTTGATGGTCGCCGCCCAGGTCTGCTGCGCCTCCTTCTTCTGGCCCAGATGGAAGAGCGCGAGCCCCTCGTAGTAGCGCGCTTCGCTGTAGCGGTTGCTCTTCGTCGGGAACTTCGCGAGTGCATTCTTCAGCGCCTCGTAGTTGCCGGCGCTCCACAATGCGTACGCGGACTCCATGCGCACGTCATCGCGCAGTTCCGCCGCCGTGACCCTGGCGAACTGCTTCTTCATCGCGTCGAACTTGCCGTCGAGCCGATCAAGGTGGCCGCGCAGGTACGAAGCGCGCGGCGAGTCGGCCTTGACGAGTTCCTTGCGGGCGCGCGCGTAGTCGAGCAGGTCGATGGCGAGTTGCGCGCGGTCCTCCAGCACCATCAACGCCGTCTCCGCTTCGGTCGGCTTCATGTAATCGGCGTTATCGCGCATCACCTGCTTGAGCCGCTTGATGAACTGCTCCGCGCCGGCGTAGTTGCTCTCTTCCGCGACGACCTTGCCGTCCGGGGTCATGAAAAGCACCTGCGGCGTCGGCACCGAGCGGCCACCGAGCACGGGCACCGCCTTGACCACGAATGCGCGCGCCTTGGGGTCGCCGGCGAACCCGCGGTTGCTCAGGTCGAAAAAGAAGGGCACGAACCGGCGGTTGACCAGCCGCATCACGCGCGCGTCGGAGAGCGGACCCGCCCTCAGCACTTCCGCGGCGGGTCACCAACCGCCGTCGGACGATGTCCCGAACGCGACCGGCTTGATCATGAGCAGGCGCTTTTCCTGCTTGGCCTGCTCCAACGCCTTTTCGAACGGCGTCACCCACTTCACGCCCGTCTTGTCGAGGCACTCGCTTGCCTGCTCCTGCGCGAACGCGAGCGGAGCCAGCAACAACAGCGATAGTGCGATTTTCATCATGGCAGTCTATACGCGCGCGGACGGAGCAACGCGCCACTACAATTCCGGGCGATGGAACGGCTGAGTGTTGTGGAACTCGAGCGCGAGGCGGACGCATTTCGGGCGGCCGCGCGCACCACGCCCGGCATCGACCACTTCTGCAGCGCGACCGATTGGATGTGCGCCGCCTACGACGCATGGGAGAGCGATCTCGAACCGTGGATCTGGCGCGGCGAGGCGGGCTATGCCGCGTTTCTGCGCGAAGAGGTGCAGCAGCGGGTGGCGCTTACACCCTTCGACCGCATGTGGGGCTACTCCTGCCCGCTCGTCGGTGCGGATGCCCTGCAACTCGCCGGCGAGTTTGCCGACACGCTCGCAACGCACCCCGAGCAGTGGGAGCTTCTCGTGGTGACCGGCCTGCAGGAGGGCAGCCCGCTTTGGACCGCGCTGCTGATCGAACTGCACCGCAACCACACGATGGGTCTGGGCCAGCCGCAGCAGCGCTGGCAAGCATCGCTCACGGGCGGGTTCGACGGATTTCTGTCGCGCCGCACTTCGAAGCTGCGGCGCGAGTGGGCGCGCATGGAACGACGCGCCTCCGAGCGGGGCGTCACCTTCGAGACGGGCGCGGGCGACGCCAGTGCGCTTTTTACTCGCGTGCTGGCGGTCGAGGACAAGAGCTGGAAGGCGGACGCGCAAACCGGTCTTCACATCGAGGAGATGCACGACTTCTACGCCGCGCTGCTGCCGCGCCTGCATGCGCGCGGCGGACTGCGCCTGTTGTTCGCGCGCCTCGACGGCGAAGACATCGGCTACATCCTCGGCGGCGTCAACGGCGACGAGTACCGCGGCCTGCAATTCAGCTTCGACAACCGCCTGCGCGAACTCGGCATCGGCAACCTGCTGCAACTCGCGGAGATCCGGCGCCTGTGCGATGAGAACTTCTCCCTCTACGACCTAGGCATCGACATCGACTACAAGGAGCGCTGGGCGGACGAACGAGTGGAGACGGCAACCCTCGTGGTCCGAAAGTAGCTTCGCCATCGGTAGTGAGTCATGGGTTTTGGGTAATGGGTCTCGAATTCGGAACCCCACAACCCATTACTCACGACCCAAAACCGATGTCGTCGGAAGCGATCGCCTCCCCGGGCGCTTTCAACGCCGGCTAGAGCCCGGGTCCGCCGAGCGTCTCGAGCTTGACGACATCGGCCATCGGGAAGCGGCTGGTCGGGAAGACGCCGCCCTCGCCGGGGTAGCCGAGCGTCACGAGCATGACCGGGATCGTGCTCTCGTCGAGGCCGCCGATC
>Ga0164315_10002576_pt1 | contig 13908 bp, 12 predicted proteins | sample GuaBasSedimGuay6_FD_113737 | JGI IMG/M metagenome (GOLD analysis project Ga0164315, IMG submission 113737) | Subseafloor sediment microbial communities from Guaymas Basin, Gulf of California, Mexico - Guay6, Core 4569-2, 0-3 cm | ecosystem: Environmental > Aquatic > Marine > Hydrothermal vents... | reverse complement strand
GCTCAACTTTTTTAAATAATTGAATTTTAAGTATTAAATTTTTGGTGGATACGGATTGCGATATACACCTGACTCAAAAAATCAACTTAGTAATTAAAGTTGAGCATTGCGTTAAGTTGTGGATAACAACAACACCTAAATGGCCTCACCTTGCGTAACCGCACCGGCCGAAAAGTCCTACTTACATGTCTAAAACCGGAGATTGTATGAAACGTGTTGTCTTAACCCTTGCCTTATCTAGCCTGATATTCAGCCCACTATCGCTTGCTGAGGAAGACGTAAATGCCTTCCTTGCAACCTATCGCAGTACTCTGGGCAAGCTTACGAGTGAGCTAAAATCAGAATTAATCGCAGCCATGAAAAAGGGTGGCCCAACCAATGCCTTAGAAGTGTGTTCCACAAAATCCCCAAAAATCCGTGCCGAAATTTCAAAACAAGCCGGCTTTTTTGTGGGGCGAACAAGTCTCAAACCACGCAATGCCGGCAACGCGCCGGATGATTGGGAAAGAAGAACACTCAACACCTTTGAAGAACGCAAGCGGGCGGGTGAAGATCCTAAAATGCTTGAATTTTTTGAAGTGGTTGAAATCGACGGACACAAAAAACGGCGTTACATGAAAGCCATTGGAACGGGAGGGGTCTGTCTGTTGTGTCATGGTACAAGCATTCACCCAGATGTTAAAGCTAAACTCAAAGAATTGTATCCCGAAGACAAAGCGACTGGCTTTCAATTTGGGGAATTACGCGGCGCGTTTAGCATCACCGACAACATTTTCTAGGCAAAAGTTGCGCTAAGCAAAAATTTGGCTTAGGCGTTTGTCGGACTTAATTAGCAACCTATTGTTTTTATTGTCATTTTATTTTTGGGCTCATTTGAAAAACTTAAAAAAAATCAATCAGATATACAAACAAGTCCGACAGACTCCTAGAAAACTAAATCGGTTTGATTCTCATCGGGGCGTAACGTGAGTACTTCAACGCCCTCATGCGTTACTAAAATGGTATGCTCCCATTGTGCCGATAAATTATGGTCTTTGGTGACGACCGTCCATTTATCGGGTAAGACTTTAACCTGTCGTTTACCGGCATTAATCATAGGCTCAATGGTAAACGTCATGCCGGGTTGCAATACCAGCTCCTCGGCCTTGGGATTGCGATAGTGCAGTACCTGAGGTTCTTCATGGAATTGGCAGCCTATCCCGTGTCCACAATATTCGCGTACCACGGAGCATTTTTTTGATTCTGCATAACGTTGAATGGCCGCGCCCACCTCACTTAAATAAGCCCCGGGCCTGACTTGACGAATGCCAATCCACAGACATTCATAAGCAATCTCCACAAGGCGTTTGGCACGGATACTGGGTTTACCGACGATAAACATTCGACTGGCATCACCATGGTACCCCTCTTTGATAACAGTCACATCAATATTAAGAATATCGCCGTTTTTCAACTTCCGCTTGCTAGGCACGCCATGACAAACCTGATGATTGATGGAAGTACAAATAGATTTAGGAAATCCTTTATAATTTAAAGGAGCCGAGATAGCTTTTTGCACATTAACAGTATAATCATCGCACAAACGATCTAACTCTTCAGTAGTGACCCCCATTTGTACATAAGGCGTGATCATATCTAATACGTCAACCGCCAAGCGGCAGGCAATACGCATTTTTTCAATTTCTTCATAAGTTTTTATTGTTGCAGCCATGATTGATAATTGATTGTGAGAAGCATTTTATGGTATAACACACGCGTTTTTGAAGAGTATCAGGAACTTTTCGGCACAAAGGAAAGTTCGGTATACCCATCAACCAAACTGAAAACCAAAAACCGCAAAACTGACACTACATCACACATACACCGTCACATAGTTTGGGGTGCTCGTCGTTGGAGTCAAACTATGGGGTGTATGGAGGACTAACCCTTAGGAATGAACTTTATGTTAAATATCTCTATGCGTCAAATGTTGGAGGCGGGGGTGCATTTTGGGCACCAAACCCGTTACTGGAATCCAAAAATGGCCCCGTATATTTTTGGGGAACGCAATAAAATTCATATCATTAACCTTGAAAATACGTTGCCCATGTATAATGAGGCTGCGAATTTTTTAGGTCAACTGGTCGCCAAAAAAGGCACTATTTTATTTGTTGGTACCAAACGGGCTGCGCAAGAAGTCGTTAAAGAGGCTGCTATCCGCTGTGGTATGCCTTACGTGAACCGCCGTTGGCTCGGTGGTATGCTGACCAATTATAAAACTGTCAGAAACTCTATCAAGCGTCTCAAAGATTTAGAGACCTACACACAAGATGGTAGCCTATATCGCCTAACCAAAAAAGAGGCCTTGTCACGGACTCGTGAATTGGAAAAATTGGAACGTAGCTTGGGTGGGATTAAAGACATGAATGGTCTGCCTGATGCTTTGTTTATTATTGATGTGGGTTACGAAAGAATTGCAGTCAAAGAATCTGCCAAATTGGGTATTCCCGTGGTTGGTGTTGTAGACACCAACAATAATCCCATGAATGTCGATTACATCATCCCCGGCAACGATGATGCCATTCGTGCCATCACATTGTATGCCAATGGGATAGCAGATGCCATTATTGAGGGTCGCCAAGCGAGCTTACAAATGAGCGCGGATGAAGACGATTTTGTGGAAGTGGTTGAAAATATTGATTCTGAGCCACTGCCTAGCAGTGATGCCATTTTCGTTCCGTCTGTTGTTGAACAAGTTTAAATTGGATATTATACCGATTTAATCTTAAGTTCTTGATTTTATTAAATTTGTATAAAATACCAATTTCAATTAAATCAATGGGTTACATTAAATCGGTATAAACTCTACTGAACATCACCCTGTTTTGGATAACAGGATTTCTGGTTAAAACCGATTTTGGAAAAAATATAGGTAATAGGTAATAGGTAATAGGTAATGGATTATTAAAGATTTACCCTTCGCTTAATAACCAGCTAAAAAGTTTAATTTAATATCGAAGTAAATCATATAGTTACATTATTTCAATGGGGCTGCACACTTCACAGGGAGGTTCACCCTAGAAAATAGTGTTAAATAACCATAATTAAAAAATGAAACCGATATTTCTGTCAGTCAGAACACTAAAAATATAAGTGTTTGAATTTTATGGGATAAATAACTCTATTATATAAGCATAATTTGGCGAAGGTATTGGATTTTATTGAGCGAATGAAATAATAAATAAATAGACATTATACCGATTTAATCTTAATGGCTTGATTTTATTACATTTATATGAATGTTAATTTCAATTAAATCAATGAGTCACGTTAAATCGGTATAAACTATAATAACTAATTATTTATGTTTACGAAATTTTTTTAATACGAGCTTCTTGCAAAACCCCAGGTTGACACCTGGGGCTATTCACCCCTTTGGGGTTGAGATTTTTAATAAGTTCCCCAGGTTCCCCTGGTTTCACCCCTACGGGGTTGAATTTGAATAACCCCAGGTGCCAACCTGGGGTTTTGCAAAAGGCTCGTATGTAAGAATTTTGGCGAAAAACCTCTGAGGTTTGCCAAACCTCAGAGGTTTAGGCTCATTTTCTGGAAAACTATAGATATGTCCAAAAACGTTGAAAAGGTGACCCAGTTGGTTGATATTTTCGTTTATTTCCACTTAAAAAAAATGTATGTTTTTTAGAAAAGGGGTATATTTTGCCAAAAATATGTCATGAAACATGTAGTAATATATTGATTTATAAGTATTTTTCATAAATAATCAGACAAAGACTTTTCTGACGACGACAATAAAAACGCCCTAGAACATCAGTTGGTAACTAATTCACCTATTACCGTTCCCCTTATTAATATCAACAAGGCTCTCTCAAAATCCGTGATAATCAGGTTTTGCAGCTGTAATTAAAAGTGAGAGGCTGTGAAAATATTCGTTTTTTACCATTTCGATAACCGGCCATTTTGACAATTTGTTCACCGCCTTTGATGCCTTTGGAACCAAAACTGCGACGGTGACTCACGGGCACATTTCCATTTTCGGGGTAATAAATGTAACTCATTGATTTTACTCAGTTGTCTGAGAGACACTTCAAAATAACGTTATAAATCAATGCATTTATAAAAATAATCCTTTTTTTGGGAATGCGCCTGTGACTCACCCTTATGGATTTTCGGCAAAACGGAGAAATATTACCCATTAAACGGAACCCGTGAAAATGTTCAATTTCAAAGGGTGAGTCACCGTTTCAAGTGTTGGTTCAGTCGTGGGAGGAGCGTGAAATAATATAGGACTTACGCATTGTCTTCATTATAATAAATATGTTATGCAAAACTCAGAGCAATGTTAGTCTGCTTATTCGCTTATAAAATAAAGGGAAACCGAAAGGGAAATTGGCAATTATCTCAAAGGCTAAAGGAGAAATATAAAAATACACCACTGAGCCTCTTGCAAAACCCCAGGTTGGCACCTGGGGCTATTCAAATTCAACCCCGTAGGGGTGAAAACCAGGTTTTCTTAAGTAGCCCCAGGCGAAACTTGGGGAACTTTTAAAAATCTCAACCCCAAAGGGGTTTTCAGGCAAAAGTTTTTGCGCGCAAAAACTTTTGCCTGAAAACGTGAATAGCCCCAGGTGCCAACCTGGGGAACGTTTTTCAGGCAAAAGTTTCGCGGAGCGAAACATTTACCTGAAAAAGAGTTTTGCAAGAGGCTCCACTGAATTTGACTAAATTAGTAAAATTTTTTCTTTTACATTGGAGCCTCTTGCAAAACTCTCCCCAGGTTTTACCTTTTAAGGTAAAAGTTTTTCTAGAAAATACTTATTACCTGAAAGCCTATTCGAGGCTAAAGTTTTTCTAAAAAAACTTTAGCCTCGAATTCAAATTCAACCCCTACGGGGTGAAACTCAGTTTCACCTGGGGGATCGACAATCAACCCCTACTGCGGGGTTGCCCCAGGTAAAATTTCCGCTATTCACTTTTAAAACGGGAAACCCCAAAGGGGTTTTCAGGCCTGAAAAGGTGTCAACCTGGGGTTTTGCAAGAAGCGTCAAATTTCTGGGCACCGCCCCTGTTTTTAGTGCAATTTTGTGTAAAATTCACCGCTTTAAAGTGGGCATAAGGTTTGACTCTATCTTTAATTAACTAACTGATATTAAAGATAAAATATATGAAACCTAAAATGGTATTGCATATTTTTAGGTTAGTTGTCAATGCGTAAGTCCTATAATATTCTTGGTTCCAGTTTTTCTAGAAAAACTTCTTAAACCCGATGTTCAAGTTTTTGATGTTTGTTATTTGGCTTTGCGGCAATCAATTTTTGAGTTCCTGATATGTAAATCATTGATTTTTAAGTAAGTAAATTAATTCTTAGGCACAAAAAGAATATTTATTTTGAAATCAGCAGCTTACAAAAAACTTGCGAGTCGAGTTAAAGCGACTGGTATTTTATTTAGCCGCAACTCCCTTAAAAACCAAAGTGAATCGTAACGGCTAAGAACAAAAGCATCATAAGGAACGTCAAAACGGAAATCCATATCAACCCTTGATATATCGATTGTCGCCGCCATAGTTTGAACCAGAAAAACCTAACCGGGAGTGTTTATTGCTGTGTCTTTTAAGCTTTGGGTTTATTTAAGCAGCGCGTTAAACGCAATTTCCGTACCCCAACTCACTGCGTAATCATTATTATAATTTAGAGGTTTTGAAAAATGAAAATTTCAGCTGCATTAGTTAAAGAGCTGCGTGAGCGCACTGGTGCCGGCATGATGGAATGCAAAAAATCACTGATTAACTGTGGGGGTGATATTGAAACCGCCATTGAAACAATGCGTAAATCAGGCCAAGCTCAAGTCGCTAAGAAAGCGGGGCGAATTGCAGCCGAGGGTTTGATTGCCATACAGCAAGACAGTAACCATGCTGCAATGGTAGAAGTCAATTGTGAGACGGATTTTGTCTCGAAAGGGGATGACTTCAAAAATGTTTGTGACGCTGTGGTTGCCACTGTCCTAGGCGAATGTCCTGCCAACTTGGAAGCCCTAATGGCATCAAACTTAGCGGGTTTTGAAAAAAGCGTTGAAGATACCCGTAAAGATTTGATTGCCAAAATTGGTGAAAACATCAATGTGCGGCGGTTTGCTTTGATGGACACGCTTATGGGCAATTTGGGTGTGTATTTGCACGGAACGCGGATTGGTGTTTTAGTGGATATGCGCGGTGGCAGTGCCGAATTGGCTAAAGATATTGCCATGCATATTGCGGCCAGCCGTCCACTGTGTGTGTCTGCCGATCAAGTTCCTGCTGAAACTGTTGCCAAGGAAAAAGAAATTTATAGGGCGCAAGCGGTTAGCACGGGTAAACCTGAGCATATCATTGAAAAAATGGTCCAAGGGCGCCTCAAGAAGTTTTTAGCGGAAGTTACCCTACTGGGGCAACCGTTTGTCAAAGACCCAGACCAAAGTGTGGAAACATTGCTCAAAGCTAATCAAGCCAGCATTGCACATTTTGAGCGTTTTGAAGTCGGTGAAGGCATTGAAAAGAAAAGCGAAAACTTTGCCGACGAGGTTATGCAACAGGTGCAAGGGGCAAATTAAATTGAGGGGTAAAGGAAACGCGGCTAAAGTTTCTTAGGTCCAAAAAGAATGGGCATAAGGGTAATAGATTAATAGGTTTATTCATTATACTTGTCCCTTAATAAGCTAAGTAGTTGATTTTATTAATTATTAATATATAATGTTTTCAATGCGTTTACGTTTATTTAGGCACAAGTCTATTATTTATAATACCTTTGCAAAAAAGCTTATATTAATTATGGTTGTTAGTCTAACTGATTGCAATCGGAACACTAAAAATATAGGTTTTTGAATTTTATTGACTATTTATATATATATATGTTCTGGCGAAGATATTGTCATTAGACAACAACTAACAGACTTAATCTAACTCATTGATAAATACATTGCTATTTTCCCACTTCACTCATATCTCATATTTTGAAAAAAGTCGCTTCAAGGGGAAGGGAAAAAGGTATAAATTTTTTATGAATTAATGTCAAAGAGGGACGAGACTGAATAAACGGTTTGTTTATTTTTTAATAAACCTGTTCATAAGTTTTCTGATATTTTGACTTTCTCATAGACTCTCATAAACGAGAGAATTAAACGATTATCAAAATACCTGAAAATATATGGTGGGGTACTTATAGTTTTTCCTTTTCTCTTTTCGTTATCCCCTTTTCGTTCTCTTAGCCCCTTTTTGAGGTATTGATTTAGTGGGAAAACCGAAATGAATTTATATTTTGACTTACTTGAAATTGATATTTTAGGCATGGTTCAAAAGTAACAAACAGAAAGTAGCACTTGGGGGCTACCCACCCAATGCGGTTCAATGGTTTAGCACAGTGTGGATACGCTTTCGTTCTATCCACCCGACATTTGTCCCGCCTAAAGTTGGAGGCAGCACTTGAAGTTCAAAGCGCAACTTTGTTACTTTCCAGACGAGGCTGCGCTTTAAACTTTTGATATCCGCCAAGAATTACCCTAAATTGAACTACGTCCTATTTGACAAAATTCAATCAAATCAACTACCTAAAAGTTTAATAGGTATAAAGACTATTAGTTAATAGAGTTGTCCTAAAATCAGGCTTTTATGAACCTAACGGATTGTTTTTATTGGGTTAAAATTTATTGACGGACAAGTCTTAATTGATAACTGATTTCCAGGCTAAATTTTTTTGTGTAAAAAAGGCTTTAGCCTGGAATTGACAACTGATAACTGTATCAATGGTGCGTTTAACCATGTCTCAGGTTTCCATAGCCTATCGTCGTGTGTTGCTGAAACTCAGTGGCGAGGCATTAATGGGCGATGCTGATTTTGGTATTGATCCACAAGGGATCAACCGCATCGCCCAACAGATACACGAAATTGTGCGCCTTGGTGTACAACTAGGGTTAGTCATCGGGGGGGGGAATATTTTTCGCGGTATAGCACTGACGGCTCAGGGTATTGATAGGGTTTCGGCAGATCAGATGGGTATGCTCGCAACTGTGATAAATGGTTTAGCCATGCAAGATGCCCTACAAAAAGAGGGAATAGAAACATACGTCATGTCGGCTATTGGTATATCAGGCCTCTGTGAAAACTACACCCGACGGAGTGCTATTAGCCACTTGGAAAAGGGACGAGTCGTGATTTTTGTGGCTGGGACGGGCAATCCCTTTTTTACCACCGACACCGCCGCCAGCTTGCGAGCCATTGAAATTGGGGCCGACTTAATGATAAAAGCCACCAAAGTCGATGGTGTTTATACCGCCGATCCTTATACCAATCCAACCGCCCAGCGATTTACGCGGCTAAGCTACAATCAAATCATTCAACAAAACTTAGGCGTAATGGACACCACCGCCATCGTTCTCTGCCGGGATAATAATATGCCATTACGGGTGCTTAATATGGATAAAGCCGGTGTGCTCATACGTGCCATCACCGGTGTTGATGAAGGAACGCTGATTCACAGTGACGGAGAAGGCCAATGACTGAAATGATTGAAATGATTAGAACCGACGCAGAGGAGCGGATGCAAAAAAGCGTCGAAGCACTCAAGGCGGCATTGGTGAAAATTCGGACCGGACGGGCTCATCCTTCCTTGCTCGAACATGTGACGGTCCCATACTATGGCAGCAATGCGCCCATCAATCAACTCGCCAATATCACCGTGCTAGATACCAGAACCTTAAGCGTAATTCCTTATGAAAAGAGTATAATGGTGACAGTGGAGAAAGCCATTCGGGATTCTGACTTAGGGTTGAATCCGACCAATGTTGGCAACCTGCTGCGAGTGCCTTTACCCCCAATGACCGAAGAACGTCGGCGCGACTTAGTCAAAGTGGTACGCCATGAAGCTGAAAATGCCAGGATTGCGATACGCAATGTGCGCCGTGATGCCAATCAAGAATTCAAAGGATTAATGAAAGATGGAGAGATATCCAAGGATGAAGAACATCAAGCCACTGACCAAATTCAAAAACTGACCAACCAATTCATTGGTAAAATTGATGCCGTGTTTGCTGAAAAAGAAGCCGAATTAATGGAAGTTTAAAATGACCCAGACTCGTCTACCACGCCATATCGCCATTATCATGGATGGTAATGGCCGCTGGGCCAAACAAAGACGGTTGCCACGCCATGCAGGCCATAAAGCCGGGGTCGATACCGTACGTAGGGTGATCAAACTCTGTGGAGAACAAGGCATTGAAGTATTAACCCTATTTGCTTTTAGTAGCGAAAATTGGCAACGTCCTGAGCAAGAAGTCAGCTTGCTCATGGACCTTTTTATGACCGCGTTGCAACAAGAAATCAACAATTTACATAAAAACCAAATACGTTTACGCATTATTGGGGCCCGCGATGCATTTTCAAAAAAATTGCAACAACTGATTGTCGAGGCCGAAGAACTGACCAAACACAATATCGGCACCACCTTAGTGATTGCTGCCAATTATGGTGGCCAATGGGACATTGTTAAAGCGGCCAAACATCTCGCCTCGCTCGTCGAACAAGGCATACTGGAAAGTCAACAGATTAATGAAACGCTCTTTCAGCAACAGCTCTGTTTAGCCGACTTACCGCCCCCCGACCTATTTATTCGCACCAGTGGCGAACAACGAATAAGTAACTTCTTGTTGTGGCAACTGGCCTACACCGAAATTTATTTTACGAAGACCCTGTGGCCCGATTTTGATAAAGAGACCTTTATGGATGCGTTAGAATCGTTTGCGACCCGTCAACGCCGTTTTGGACGCATTGATGAACAAGTTGAACCAGAAAATGCTTAAGCAACGTTTAATCACCGCGTTTATATTAATTCCCATTATTGTATGGGGCATATTAAGTTTATCCTCGTCAACACTGGCATGGGTGTTCAGCACTTTTGTGGTGCTTGGCGCGTGGGAATGGGCCGGCTTATGTGGATGGCACACCTTTTTGGCTCGCAGTATTTATGCCATAGTCAACGGTATAATGCTATTGATAGTCTACTGGCTCTGGCACCAGCCCAGCATGATGCACATCCTACTAGCGGCCTGTCTATGGTGGCTATTAGCACTGTATTGGGTATTGCGTTATCAGCAAGGCCATGATTTAATGCTGACATCAAAGCTGCTCAAAGCTATATTGGGCTTTTTTATACTATTACCCACTTGGGTGGCGTTAGTCATTCTACATCAGCACAACGGCGGACAATGGGTACTCTTTCTACTCATATTAATTTGGGCAGCAGATAGTGGGGCCTACTTTATCGGCAAACGTTGGGGACAAACCAAATTGGCTGACAAAATCAGCCCGGGCAAAACGCAAGAAGGAGTCGCTGGGGCATTGCTAATGGGCTTAGTGGTTTCAGTTAGTTATGCGATTTTCAAAGCCCTGCCATTAACAACATCAATCCTTTTTATGTTATTATGTTTATTGACAGTAATGGTATCAATATTAGGGGATTTGTTGGAAAGTTTGTTTAAGCGTCAAGTGGGCATCAAAGATAGTGGTCAACTTTTGCCTGGTCACGGTGGCATACTTGACCGCATTGATAGCCTAACCTCAGCTGCCCCCATTTTTGTGATTGGTCTTATACCCCTTTTGGATTGAAACTGACCCAATACGCCTATTTTTTTATCGCGGTTTTTACGGATTACGCCGATGAAAGCGGATTAATTATCAATTGAGCTTCTTGCAAAACCCCAGGTTGACACCTGGGGCTATTCACATTTTCAGGCCTGAAAACCCCTTCGGGGTTTCCCGTTTTAAAAGTGAATAGCGGAAGTGTTACCTGGCGCAACCCCGCAGGAGGGGTTGATTGTCGGTCCCCCAAAACCTGGTTTCACCCCTACTGGGTTGAATTTGAATAGCCTTAAGAAAACCTGGGGAGAGTTTTGATCGATGCTCAATTGTGAAAGATAAGGTAGCTCACAAAAATAATTAATAACTCAAGTTGCTACATAAGGGTAATTGATTGATTGAATTCAATGTTTTTGCACAGCACGAAGCACCACCAAAGTAATCCATTGATTTCATGTATTTTGTTGGGTTATAGGTGGCAACTTAGGTTTTACTTCCAAAACACACCCCTACCGCGAAGTCTCGTTTGATGTGATGCAAGGGGTGTGTTAATTTTTTTGCCGTTTTTTTTGCCGTTACCTAACACCGTGTAATTCTGTGTAACTCTGTCTAATTCTGTGACTTTACGCAATGCTCAACTTTAATTACTAAGTGATTGATTTTTTGAGTTATGTGGATATCGCAATCCGTATCCACAAAAAATTTATTTAATACTTAAAATTCAATCATTTAAAAGAAGTTGAGCCTCGCGTGATTTTTGTATTATTTATGAAAAGTATCACCATACTGGGGGCAACCGGCACCATCGGTGCCAACACCCTAGATGTCATTAAACAGCATCAGCATGATTTTGCCGTTATAGCCTTAACAGCGCACCGACGTGTTGAGCGTTTGGAAGCCCTTTGTCTAGAATGGTCACCCCGCTACGCGGTAATGGCGGATTATGAAGCGGCTGAGCAACTGGCACAACGTTTAAAAAAACGCCAGCCCTCAGTACAAGTCCTAAGTGGCCCCGAAGGACTCACAAAAGTAGCGAGTTTGCCCGAAGTGGATCTAGTGATGGCTGGGATCGTTGGTAGTGCCGGTTTATTGCCTACCCTAGCAGCAGCGCAAGCCGGTAAACGGGTCTTGCTGGCTAATAAAGAAGCCCTAGTCATGTCAGGTGCTTTATTTATGGAAGCCGTGCATCAGCATGGTGCTGAACTCTTACCGATTGACAGCGAACACAACGCCCTATTTCAGTGTCTGCCATACCAACGTTTAAAAGAACAGACATTAGAAGAACTTGGGATCAGCCGCCTATTGCTAACTGCTTCTGGCGGCCCATTTCGCACCTATTCCATTTCGCAACTGCATGATGTGACTCCCAATCAAGCCTGTGCCCACCCAAACTGGCAGATGGGGCGCAAAATCTCGGTTGATTCCGCCACCATGATGAATAAAGGGCTAGAAATTATAGAAGCCTGCTGGTTATTTGGCGCGCAGCCGGCACAGGTAGATGTCGTCCTACATCCGCAAAGTATCATTCACTCAATGGTTGAATATATTGACGGCTCAGTACTCGCGCAATTAGGCAATCCCGATATGCGTACCCCGATTGCTTATGCGTTGGCGTGGCCTAAACGCCAAACATCAGGAGTCCCGCGCTTGAATCTGATTGATATTGCACGCTTGGATTTTGACGCCGTTGATTTTGAACGTTTTCCCTGTTTACAGTTTGCTTACGATGCGATGTCAGCGGGAGGCACCACCACCACAATATTAAACGCCGCCAATGAAATTGCCGTGCAAGCCTTTTTGGAAGAACACTTACGCTTTACCCAGATTCATAAAGTGATTGAAACGACTTTGTCTCTGATGAGTGGACGTGCGGCGACATCAGTGGATATTATTCTTGAAGACGATGCGCGTGCTCGTGAGTTAGCCTCTGAAATAATTGAAGGAGTCATTGTGAATGGGCAATAGGTTTGAGGTTTATGCTTCCTTCCTGGGCAAAAATCCCAACCGTTTTTAGTAAAACTATTTATAAATATTATTAAAAAAATCTGCACCCTTCAAAAGAATTGACCATAGTATTTATGGATGATAAGTAATGGTTCGAGGGTAATGGGTTAATGGCATTTAAGAAAAAATTCCCCGAACAAAGGGGTGAGGAAAAAGAGTTATTTATTATTTATACCAATTTATCGTTTGGTTGTTTGTCTATTAATTTTAATACATAATCACCACATAGTACGATTTATTTTTTATCGCGCGCACCATCTTTATATCATTAGGTAATGGGCTTTTTGGATAAATAGTTTTTATCCTAAAACTCGATATTCAAGTTTTTGATGTTATTTAGCTTTGCGGCAATCACTTCCGGCAAGTGTTTAGAACTGTAACTCATTGATTTTTAAATAAATGAGTTTTTAAGCACAAAAAGTATATTTATTTTTAAATCAACGAGTTACCAAAAACTTGCGAGTCGAGTAAAAGGGTTTAGGATTGTGAAGTCAGATTTAAAAACCTTGTTTGATCATACTCAAAACCTATTACCTATTATCTATTAAGGCAACACCCAAAAATTAACATACCTGTGACTTGTGTTATGAATCGCTTTTTAAGTACTGTGCCCAATTTCAACCTGATGGTTGGTGTTATTATTATTCATTTGGGAGTTACCTTACCTATTGCCTATTACCAAACAAATCAACTTGTTTAACTATTAGAGTTTATACAAATTTAACGTAACCCATCGACTTAATCGAAATTAGCATTGGCAAAAATGTGATAAAATCAAGTGCATAAGATTAAATCGATACAATGTATCCCTACTTTTTCAGACATGTACTAAAGGTGCCAAAAATTCAAGGGTGCTATGAAATATTCGGACTAAACGATTGACTTCATTAAAAAATGATTTATCTATTCCAATTACCGATTACCCCTGAAGCCCATTACCGATTACCTGTTACTACATTACCAAAATGATGTCAATTATAGAAGCTTTACTCGCTTTTATTGTCGTTATCGGCATATTAGTTACCGTGCATGAATTCGGTCATTACTGGGTAGCCCGGCGCTTGGGCGTAAAAATCCTACGCTTTTCAATTGGCTTTGGGTGGCCTTTATGGAAAAAAAGTTTTGGCAAAGATAATACCGAATTTGTGATTGCAGCCATCCCGTTGGGTGGTTATGTCAAAATGCTTGATGAACACGAAGGCGAGGTCGCCCCCGAAGACTTGCCCCGTGCGTTTAATCGGCAATCTTTAAAAGTGCTTGATGAACACGAAGGCGAGGTCGCCCCCGAAGACTTGCCCCGTGCGT
>Ga0164315_10002575_pt1 | contig 13910 bp, 13 predicted proteins | sample GuaBasSedimGuay6_FD_113737 | JGI IMG/M metagenome (GOLD analysis project Ga0164315, IMG submission 113737) | Subseafloor sediment microbial communities from Guaymas Basin, Gulf of California, Mexico - Guay6, Core 4569-2, 0-3 cm | ecosystem: Environmental > Aquatic > Marine > Hydrothermal vents... | reverse complement strand
ATTCTGGCCTTGAATGGGGCTGAAATTCTTTTCAATCCATCTGCAACAACAACGGGAAAATCCCAATATCTATGGGAACTTGAACAACCGGCACAAGCAGTTGCCAACGGGGTATTCATTGGAGCAAACAACCGGGTTGGACTGGAAAAACCATGGGAGTTCGGGGAATTTTATGGATCCAGCTATTTTGTCGATCCCAAGGGACAGATTATTGTCAAAGGAAGTGCTGATAAAGATGAAATCGTAGTTGCAGATCTGGACCTTGAAATGATTCGTGAAGTCAGAGATGGCTGGCAATTTTTCAGAGATAGAAGACCTGAAATGTATGGAGATATTTGCAAACATCTTCCATAATTTGCGGCCATCCTCTAAAGATCAACTGCCAACGAGAAGTGAATATTAATTTCATTATTTAAGAAAGGAGATTGTATGAGCGCTCAAGAAGAGAATGGAGCAAAAAAGGGATGGATTTTATATCCCATCGGCAGCAAACCCAAATGGCCCCTGGCAATATTGCTTGGTCTTCAGCAGTACTTGACCATGTTCGGGGCAACGGTATTAATTCCTTTTATTATCGGCGGTGCCATCGGCATGCCGCCGGATAAACTGGCATTACTGATTTCAACCATGTTTTTTGCGTCAGGTATCTGTACTTTAATTCAGCAATCTCCTCTTGGAAACCGGCTTCCCATAATCCAGGGCGGAACTTTTTCATTTTTAGGGCCTGCATTTGCCATCATCGGTATGGTTGCAGGAAAAAAACTGACTGGTGTTGATGTCTGGCAGATTCAAATGCAGGAACTGGCCGCGGCAGTTATGGTGGCCTCTCTTGTGGAAATAATCCTTGGGTATACCGGAGTTCTTGGCAAAATTAAAAATATTGTCAGCCCAATTGTTATCGGGCCGACAATCGCCATGATCGGTCTTGCGCTTTTTTCAATAGGCGCGCCCTGGATGGCCACCAACTGGATTATATCCTTGATCACCCTTATTGCTCTTATTTTGTATTCACAGGTTTTTTCTTTAAAATCCAAAGTGTTTATGATGTTTCCCGTTCTTCTGGCAATTTTAACCGGCTGGCTGGCAGCCTGGATCGGTACCATAACCGGTATGATTGATCCTAGTAATGCCGCGTACTTAAAACCCGATCTTGTTGCGGCTGCTCCCTGGTTCAGCTTTGCACCCATGATGCCGTTTAAGTGGGGATTTCCTGATTTCAGCAGTGCAACCCTGTGGGCCGGCGTATTTGGAATGCTGGCAGGATATTTAGCATCAATGGTGGAATCCATTGGTGATTATTATGCCTGTGCCAGAATCTCAGAAGCACCTGTACCTACAGAGAGAATGATATCAAGGGGTCTGGGAGCAGAAGGGATTGGATGCCTCGTTGCCGGTATTCTCCAGACAGGTAATGGAACCACCTCTTATTCTGAAAACATTGGGTCTATTGGACTTACAAGGGTTGCAAGCCGCAGGGTAATTATTGCCGGTGCCATTTTAATGCTGATTATTCCCATTTGTGGAAAATTTGGAGCCAGCCTTGCAACATTGCCAAAACCCGTTGTGGGCGCCATGTTTGTCGGTCTTTTCGGAATGATTGCATCCGTGGGCTTATCCAATCTTCAACTCGTAAATCTGAACAACTCCCGGAACCTGTTTATCATCGGGCTTGCATTCTTTTGCGGATTAAGTTTTCCCTATCATTTCAATCCAATGCTGTCAGCTGCTGCAGTACCCATTGCCTGGGGAACGGCAGGAAGCTTTGTCAACGTCCTGGGTAATATTTTCCAGGCTCTTCTGACAACGGGTATGTTTGTTACGGCAATCATTGCAATAATTCTGGACAATTTTTTACCCGGTGCCACAAAAGCGGAAAGAGGTCTTGAGGCATGGGAAAAAGATGCAACGGAAGAAGCGTGGATTGCAGCGGAAAAAGAATGGGCCGGCATGAAAGAAGGTCAGACAAGAATTGTATAAGTTGACCAACTATTTGTAAACCTTATGAAAGTTATGGGAATTGGTTTTTATTATCAACACCCCATAACTTTCATATTTAGTACCTGAACGAAAACCGCCAATTTTTCAGATTACTGCGCTGGGCGATAATTTTAAGCCATTGGCATACAAGGGTTGATTTGCATGGAATTTTTTCAACAATACCATATTGCGATTATCGGCTGCCTTTTTCTATGCGGTATTATCGGTATGAGCTGGCTTACCCATAAAGAAAAAAAATGGATAAAAAACACCTATAAAAAAGAAGATATCATAGCCCTGGGGTTTGGCGTCACCTGTTACGGCCTGTCTTCAGATCAGGGGGCACCCAAAAGATATAAAGGATTTTTATTAATACACAGGGATGGTCTGCTGTTTAAAAATCGATTTTCCAAAACCAGATTTGATATTCCGGCAGCATCCATAAAAAAGGCCTATCATGACACTTCGCATAAAGGTGTCAAGCTCTATAAATCCGCGGTAAAGGTCGATTTTTCAGCCTCACGGAAACACTCGGATACCATTGCCTTCAAATTGTCCTATCCGCCGCAGTGGATTGAAATTATTGAAAAAGCATTTATCAAAAAGAAAAAATAGGTTCGTTTTTTAAAATATATCCGTTATAACCGTTTTAAAAGGCAAGACAAATAAATGGAAAAAAAACAATTGAGAGTTAATGGCAAGCGACTTCAACAAACCCTTGAAGAGATGGCAAAAATTGGCGCCACACCCAATGGCGGTGTCCAGCGGCTCACCCTGTCAGATGAAGACAAACAGGCCCGGGATTTATTTGTAAAATGGTTAAAAGAGCTTGAGCTTGACGTCAGCATCGATGAAATGGGTAATATTTTTGGGAAACGCAAAGGCCGGGACAATGATCTTGCACCTGTCATGAGCGGCTCTCATATTGATTCCCAGCCAAAAGGGGGACGTTTTGACGGTATTTTAGGTGTCATGGCCCCTTTAGAAGTGATGCGGACCCTTCATGAAAACAATATCCAAACCAGGCACCCCATCACGATCGTTGCCTGGACCAATGAAGAAGGAACAAGATTTGCACCGGCAATGATGTGTTCCGGTGTATGGGCAGGCGTCCTTGACAGAGACTGGATTTATGACAGAATGGATATCAATGGTCTCAGGTTTGAAGATGAGCTGATCAGGATAGGGTATAAAGGAAAAACACCGGCCAAAAAATCAGAAGTCCATGCCTATTATGAATACCATATTGAGCAGGGCCCTGTTCTTGAAAAACAGGGAATTACCATTGGTGCTCCCAGGGGCATTGTCTGCCTTCACTGGTATGATATTTATCTTGAGGGCGAGGCAAACCAGGTGGGACCAACCCCCATGGAAGGACGGCATGATGCCCTGTGCGCAGCCGCTGAAATGATCCTGAAAGTCAATGAACTTCCCGACCGCATGAAGGGGAACCTTGTGGCAACGGTGGGAGAAATTCAAAATGAACCCAACTCCAGAAATATTATTCCGGACAGGGTTCATTTTACCGTGGACATCCGTTCCTGGGATGATGACCTGGCCATAAAAGCATGGGAACTTGTTAAAAAAGATTTTAAGGACATTGCAAACCAGCGGGGCTGCCCCATTCGTATTGAAGAAACCTGGCGGGTAGAGCATTCACCCTTTGATGAAAAACTTGTGCAAAACATTTTAGATGCAGCAGACAAGCTCGGGTATTCCTCTCTTCGCATGGTCAGCGGCGCCGGGCATGATGCAAGTTATATGAATCAGATTGCCCCCACGGCCATGATATTTGTTCCCAGCATTGGGGGAAGAAGCCATGTGGAAGTTGAAAATACAACCTGGGAAGATTGTGAAGCCGGAGCCAATGTATTGTTGCACAGCATTTTAAACTCAGCAAAAAAATCACAGGCTGCTTAAATAAAAAACAACAGGAATAATTAAAATACTCAGAATGCTGGAAATTAAGATCAGACTTCCGGCAAATCTTGCGTCAATACCATATCTTAAGGGCAGCACAACGCTAAAAACAGCCGATGGCAAAGATGAGGCAACCAGGACAACGATTCGTTCCATGCCCGTGATATTCAGCATGATAGTTGCAGTCCATCCGGCAAGAAACCCGAAAACAAATCTGAATATCAGCCCGGACAGCAGATGAATATCTGCAACAACCCTTCTCTTTCTCAATGAGCAGCCAAGAGCAAAAGTAGCCAGTGCAGGTGCTCCTGCACCACAATATCCAAGGGTATCTATCAGATTCTCTGATACGGGAATCTGCTGATATTTGAATAAAAAACCGGCAATAATCGCCCACAGCAAAGGAGATTTTATCATCTCCCTGACTCCCATAAGGGTAAATCCCCCCGTGACAATGACAATTCCAATGGTGAAGATATAAAAGGTCTGGATCTGATCATAGATCACAATATAATTCATTGCTGCAAATCCCCCCCACAGCTTCATCAAGGGGATCCCCAGAAAACCTGAATTCATGAAGAGAATCGGTGGTGCAAAGGCTTTAAAATCCAATTTAAACAAGCGGCAGTAAATAAAGGATGCAAAAAACAAAACAGCCAGGACAATGGTGACTGCCCCCAAAAGTTTCAGGGTTTTACCAAGGTTGATATCAGAGGTATAAAGAGCATAAAATATTAAGACGGGCATGAAAAAATCTGTAACGATCCGGATCAGAGTATCCTCGGATAGAGAGTATAATCCAGCTAAGAAATACCCGCCCAAAGCCAGAAAAATCAAAGGGAGCAGTATCAAAAAAGAGTCAAGAATCATGATACGTGTATTAGGCAGGAAATTTATTGTTGTCAAGCAATTTTACCAGCCAGGGCCGGGCTAATTTTTTGAATTTCTTTATTATTTTAATGTGCTAAATCAACACACCATATTTATTAATTTCCTGGGAGAGTGTACTATAGCGGTTTTCTATGTCTTGAGGAGAGAAGGGTAATGGCTCAATGTGTGAATCTATTTCAAGAGCTAATTTGCGCAACAGCATCATCTCTTTTAAATTATTTCGCCCGAATTGAGAAGAAATTACTGCCAGATCAATATCACTGTCCGGTTTTGCCATTCCCTTTGCATGAGAACCGAAAAGAATTACCTTTGACACTTTAATTCCTTTTTGCTTAAGAAGGATGATATATTTATTGATTAAATTAACTTCTTTTTTCCCTAAAGATATTTGTTTAGCCATTTTAAAATCCTTCTTGTCATATTAAGATATTTTGAAGTAAATCTTTTATTAGCTTTCTTATAAAAATTGAGTTTATAATCATCGTATCTCGCTTCAATGTTAAATGTACTAATTTCCGCAAGTTCATTTTTTTGTTTCGCGGATAATTTAATGCCTGTTTTTTCAGCTAAACGTACAAGATCATGCAAAAGAGGAGGCGCTCCTTGTGTTGTTTTAACAATTATTGCTTTGAGATATTTTTCTATACTCAAATGACAGAAAAATAAAGCATGATGATATTTTTCATTTTTAAAAAGGATTTCTACTGTTTCAAAATCTTGTTTTGAAGCTGTAGACCAGTATTTAATTATTTTCTGTTCATTTTCCATTACTGTTATTATAAGTCATTTTTCAAAATATTGCCAAGAAAAAATCAAAATACCATTCCACTCATCACAGACGGACCTTGTCCCAGTCTGCGATTAGGAAGTTTGAGTTTGGGCAGTTCCCCAGTCATAACGGCGCTTGACATATTTCAGGATCATGGAGGTGTGGGTCCTGATAACCCCATCAATCTTATAAATTTTATTGAAAATCAAATCGTTCAATTCATCTGCGGACTGGCACACAAACTCGGTGTAGATGTCTGATTCCCCCGTGGCGAGCACGATAAAGCAGATGGGATTGAGTTTTGTAAGTTCCCGGGTCACCTGATCAATCTTTTTGATATCCACATCAATTTTGATATACCCCACAGTTTCAAATCCCAGTTTCAATGGATTGCCGACAGCCACAATTTGAATATATTCTTCTTCAATAAGGCGGTTTAAACGGGTTCTGACAGTGGCTTCTGATATGCCGAGATCTTTGGCCATCTGTGTGTTTGGAATCCGGCCGTCGATCTGAAGCAATTTAATAATCTCCCGGTCAGTGACGTCAATTCCGCGATTTTTTACCCCATTCTTTTGCATGGACATATATCCCCTTTCAAATATTAGCAATTAATCGAATTAAAATAATTTAATTATTATTTTTATCAACATTCGATTAATATGTCCATAAAAATTATATATATCGAATATTTTTTACAATAGTATTGACAGGCCATGCTTTTTTCGCTATTTAGAAGCATACATATTTAATCATTATTGGGATTATTTAATAAATGGATCAAATGATTAAAGCTCACTAATTGATTATCACAAAATTTTTACACTCGAATACAAAAAGGGGGATTAGGAAATGGCATTGCCAATCATGAAAAATTATATCAATGGCGAATGGGTAGAATCAAACGGAAGCCAGATAGGAAATATAAAGAATCCTGCCACAGCAGAGCAAATTGCACAGGTTGTTTTTGGTACTGCAGACGATGTTGAAAAAGCTGTCCAGGCCGCCCAAAAAGCCTTTGTACAATGGCGGGAAACACCCCCTTTGACAAGGGCCCGCTATCTTTTCAGGATAAAAGATGCGCTTGAAGAAAATTTTGAAGACATTGCACGGACCCTGACCATGGAACAGGGGAAAATTATTGATGAAGCAAGAGCGGAAATCAGACGGATGATTGAAAATGTAGAACATGCCACGGGCGTGACCACCCTGATGTGCGGATATACCCTGGAGGATATTGCCAAAGGGATTGACTGTACAGGTCATCGCCAGCCCATGGGCGTTTTTGCCGGTGTCGCCCCCTATAATTTCCCGGGTATGGTGCCCTGGTGGTTTCTTCCCTACGCCATTGTTACCGGAAACACATACGTCCTGAAACCATCGGAACAGGTTCCAATGACCCAGACCCGGATATTTGAATGCCTGGATGAAGTCGGGCTGCCAGATGGAGTGGTAAATATGGTACATGGGTCCAAAGATGTGGTGAATGCCATACTGGATCACAGGGATATCCAGGGTGTATCCTTTGTGGGTTCTACACCCACAGCCAGATATATCTACAAACGCTGCGGCGAGACAGGAAAGCGTGTGCAGGCTCTGGGCGGGGCAAAAAACATTGTGGGAATCATGCCCGATGCCAAACTTAATGAAGCTCTGCCTTCTCTTGTCACTTCCTTTTTCGGCTGCTCAGGCCAGCGGTGTCTGGCCGGCTCCATTCTGGCACCTGTTGGAGATGCTGCTGATTTGGTAGTGGATAGATTCGTGGCCACTGCTAAAAATATAAAAGTTGGTGATGGCCTGAGTGATTTTACCGGCATGGGCCCCATGGCCAGTAGTGCCCACCTCGACCGGGTTCTTGGCTATATTGAAAAAGGTATTAAAGAAGGAGCTACCCTGGTATTGGATGGTCGGGACTGTAAGGTAGAAGGATATCCTGAAGGGTACTTTGTAGGACCCACCATCTTCGATAATGTAACACCGGAAATGACCATTGCCAAAGAAGAGATCTTTGGCCCAGTGGTCTGTGTGGTCAGATGCAAGACCCTTGATGAGGTGATCAAACTGATCAATACCAGGGATTTTGCCAATGCTGCCTGCCTGTATACGGATTCCGGAACTGCAGCCAGAAAATTCAAGTATAAGGTACTGCCCAGCATGGTGGGCATCAATATCGGCATTGCAGCTCCCATGAGCTTTTTCCCCTTTGGTGGAGCAGGCAACTCCATGTTTGGTGATATTAAAGGCCATGGCCAGGAAATATTCCATTTTTTCACAGATACCAAGGTGGTCATAGAACGCTGGTTCTAAAATAACAAATTCAAAGGGAGGGATAGTTTTATGCCCATCATAAATTTTGGCGGATTATTAAATTTTGCAGAAGCCATGGAAAAACAGGATATGGAGTTTTATCTATCAATTGCATCCAACCCGGAAATGAGTGACCTTTCCGACCTGTTCCAGGGATTTGCAAAGGATGGTAAAAAAAATATCGCCCATATCCAGCGGACCCGTAGAGAAAATATCACAGAAATGATCCTGGAAGGTATTACGGGCTTTTTCAGAAAGCCCTTTGTACTTGAAGTCAAGGATGACAAGGAGATGGGTCGTGCCCAGATCCTGAAATATGTGGATAAAATGGAAGCCCGGGCAATTGCCTACTACACTGAAGGTGCGGAAAAAATCAAAGCCCTTCCTGAAGTATCCATGGCTTTGAAAGTGGCCGGGAAAAAAAGAATGGCCCATACCCAAAAACTTTCCGGCAGCTAAAAAAAGACTGCCAGACAATTAAAAGAGGAATTATTATGAACAACGAGATTAAACAACCGGAACTGCCGGCCTATGATCATCAGCCAAAGCCCTATACAGGTCCTTCCTATGATGAGGTAATGGCATTGCGGAAACGCTATTTAACACCCTCTTTACTGACCTTTTACAAAAAGCCGATCATGATTGTGGAAGGCTCCATGCAATACCTTTATGATGAAAAAGGCAAACGGTATGTGGACGGCATCGGCGGTATTGTCACAGTCAGTGTGGGTCACAGCCATCCCTATATTGCCGAGATTGTCGCTGAACAATACAGGACCCTGGTCCATAACCCGTCCATATACCTGAATCCGATTATTGCAGAATATGGAAAAATGCTGGCCGATCACATGCCTGGTGACCTTGAAGTCTGTTATTTTGTGAACTCCGGGTCCGAAGCCAATGACCTTGCCATGCTCATGGCCAGGATATACACTGGAAACAATGACATCATTGCCCTGAGAAACGGCTATCACGGGGGCAGTCAAAGCACCATGGGCCTGACCGCCCATTCCACATGGAAATATAATATCCATCAGGGCTCAGGAGTTCGTCATACGATTCTCCCTGATTGCTACCGTGGCATCTACGGGTATGATGATCCAGAAGCCGGCATAAAATATGCGGCAGATGTGAAAAGTGTTATTAATCATACCACGCCCGGACGTGTGGCAGGATTTTTTGTCGAACCTATTCAGGGCGTGGGAGGAACCGTTGTGTTGCCAAAGGGATATCTTGAAAAGGCATACCAGTATACCCGGGATGCCGGCGGGGTCTGTATTGCTGACGAGGTCCAGACGGGTTTTGGCCGGCTGGGAACCCATTACTGGGGGTTTGAATACCAGGGCGTGATGCCGGATATCGTGACCATGGCCAAAAGTATTGGAAATGGTGCTCCCCTGGCTGCAGTGGTAACCACCCCCAAAATCGCTGCCAAACTCACGGAAAGAATCCATTTCAACACCTTTGGCGGCAACCCTGTTTCCTGCGCCATTGGCAAAGCAGTTCTGGAACTCATCGACAGAGACCATCTCCAGGAAAACTGCCTTAACATGGGGAATCGGCTGTTCAATGGATATCACCGTTTAATGGACGAATACGAGCTCATAGGAGATGTCAGGGGAAGCGGGCTTATGACCGGGGTTGAATTTGTCAAGGACAGACAGACCAAGGAACCGGCATCCCAGGAATGTGTTGAGGTTTTTGAGACCCTAAAGGATCTTGGGCTTCTGGTTGGCAAAGGCGGATATAATGGAAATACATTGAGAATAAAACCGCCCATGTGCATTAATGAAAAAGATGTGGACTTCATACTGGAGACCCTTGATATTGCCGTTGGAAAAGTAAGCAGACAATAACAGCCTCTTTGGTTTTTGTTATGACCATACAGGCACTGCCCGTATGGTCATAAACCATTCCCATAATTGATCGCCTATATCCCGGCAAACCCCTTGAACCTATGAAAATCTTGCAGCAGCAATTCGTTCATCCCTTATATTGTGACTGTACCCATTTTTCAACTGCCTTATATGGGTAAGCTTCCAGCCGGCCAAAGCCGGATATATGTCTGGCCTTATACTGGGCCAGTCGAGGGGTTAAGATGCCGCATAAAAAACGGGTCGTCAAATCAACGGGCAGCGGGGACAAAGCCACATCAGCCAGGTCTCGAACCAGGGTATAAAAATTCATGTCCTCCAGAGAAGGCAGTTCTGACTCAGGCAGCCTGATCGGACGGTTATCAAGACAAACCGAACACCGGCCACAGTCTGCATCAAGCGTTTCCCCAAAATAGGCAGACAGACTTTTTGCAAGACACTGATCTTTTTCAAACATTTCAATCATCGTGTGCAGGCGCTCTATATCCTTTTTCTCTTTTTTCACAAACAGATCTGCAAGCTTTCGAGCCGTTGAATCGATGTCAAATCCTGAATTAAGGATCTCAAACACCTCCACTCCTGATTTTGGCTGAAGATCAATCCAACCCTTTTCATGAAAATATTCCAGGGCTGTCAGGACTCGCTGCCGCTGGGAACCTGATTCTGCAACAATTCCATTTATGTCTACATTGGACCATTTTATAGCTGTTTTGGAATAATCCAGTATGGTCTGTACAAATTGTTTTTTTTCTCCGGTAAAATTATTAAGAATCTCCTTGCCCGGAATCAAATACTGAAACGCGTAAGACTCAAAATAGGTATATCTTGGGGAAATAATTTTTGCCATCTCAAGATAAACCAGCAGGGTCTTCAGGGGCAAAAGACGGATGTCAGCATCCTTGCTGAGCGTATATGCACGAACCTCAAACACGGTCCCCCTATTCTGACGAATATAGTTCAGCACATGGCGAATGTTATCAAAACCCGGTGTATCCCCATACACAAAATTCTCCAGTATCGGCACACCACTTTTATTGCCCAGCACACAACAAAGAGACGGGTTCCCATCCCTGCCGGCCCGGCCGATTTCCTGGCTGTAGCTCTCAATGGACTTTGGCAGATCGTAGTGAATAACCTTTCGAATATCTTCCTTATCAATACCCATTCCAAAGGCAATGGTGGCCACCACTATACCTGTTTTACCCGTCATAAAATGATTCTGAATGGATTCCCGCTGATCATTTTTCATTCCCGCATGATATGCATCTGCGGCAATACCATTCTCAGTCAGCATTCGGGCGACGCGCTCCGCCGTCTTCTGCAGGGTGACATACACAACAGCCGGGCCATCAGGTTTTCCTGCCAGGACTTTCAGGAGCCGGGCATCTTTTTTTTCTTCAACAACGGGATATATGCGAAGAAACAGATTTTTTCGGTAAAACCCGGTTTGCACCACATTTTCCTTGCGAATTGCAAACTTTTCGCACATATCAACAATAACCCTGGGGATTGCCGTGGCCGTCAGCAACAATACCTTTCCGATACCAAATTCTTTCTGATACATGGGAATTTTCAGATAATCCGGCCGAAAATTATGACCCCACTCAGAGATACAATGGGCCTCGTCCACTACCAGCAGTGATACCTTCATCAACCGAAGCTGGGTTCTGAACCTTTCATTTTTAAACCGCTCTACGGCAATCATCAGAATCTTCAGCTTACCCTGGCGGGCTGCCTCAAGAGTACTTCGATACTCTTCGGCATTCATCCCTGAGTCAAGTTTTGCCGCAGCAATATTTTTCGATTTCAAAAAATCGATCTGATCCTTCATAAGAGAAAGGAGCGGTGAGACCACAAGGGTCATGCCTTGCTCAAGAATGGCTGGTAATTGATAACAAAGGGATTTTCCCGCGCCCGTGGGAAAAATTGAGGCAGCAGACAAACCTGCCATAATGGTTTCCATAACCTGTTTCTGACCGGGTTTAAATGTGTCAAACCCGAATATTTCCTTTAGGGTGTTATCAATTTTCGACATTGGTTAAATTCTCCACCACATTCCATCTCAGTCTCGGTGATCGTCGTGGGTCTTTTGCCAAATGCATGACTCACCGGCTCGTCCTGTGAAGCTTTTGGAAGAATGCCTATGCCAAGCCATACAAGGTGATCACCTTTGTTTATAACAAAAAGATCCTCTATCTATAACCCATTCCGGCCTGCTCACCTCACACTCTCTAGTGCCTGAACGATTTTTTAAAGATCAAAAAAGGCCTTTCATTAAACGGCGGAAACTGCGGGCAGGTATGTCCTCAAACACTCCGCCGTTTTGACATTCCAGGACTTTTGGATCTTTTAACCTGCAATACCTTATGTTCTATTTAGCGGAAATGCCAATCTTGGCATTTCCGCTAAATGGTGATTGGCACCAAAAAAATGAGCCGGATTGCTTTTATCAATGCGAACTATCAAAGGATAGTTCAGGGTCTTTTTTGAATCCTGAAAAAATTAAACTATTATCCAGGATAGAGCGCTTTTAAAGCTGATAGGTTACACCGTCAGATTTAGTAATTTCTCTGCATCATTTTGCTACAGGTATGGTTGGCAGCAGACTCTGCCATCTTCTGAGCATCTAATTCAGTCCCGCCTTTTGTCCAGGCAAAATCCGTCATGGACCGCCAGGAATCAACTCTGCTGCCGGTTTTTCCATCATATATCCTTATGGCAAGATCCACATCCTTTCGCCAACCGGTAAATTGCAGAGTTTTTTTAACGACCACGACACCGTGGATCACATAATCCACCCCAAGTGTCTTTGCAAGGGCTGCATATTCCGATGCGCTCAAACCAAAAATTTTTGATAGGTTAAATCCACTTTCGGCAACAGCTTTGTCTACGTTTGTCTTTGAAACAAATTTAAACACATTTCTGTCTTTAAGGCAGGCTTCCAGATATTGAGTCACAAAATCGGCAGTTGCTTGTTCATAAGAATTGATAATGGGGAGCATGGCTGCAGTAGGAACATCGCCGGAGCGTTTGGTCATGGGCGGTGCTGTCTTAGGCGTGGATGTGGCAAAACAACCACTTAGAAGAACCATAACGGCCAAACCCAGAACCATCACCATGGATATTTGTCTAAACTCTTTATTTAACATAAAAAAACTCCTGTTTATAAAATATTATAAAATAAATAATCAAAACTGATTTCATCACAGAAACCCTTGGCTGGTTTGCCAAACATCTCTTGCTGAAAAATTGGCCTTAATATGATTTATTTATGAATTTATTTCAAGCTAATTTTTTTTATTGATTTCCGACCAGCCTCCCCGTTTGCATGAGATTTAATTTTATGAAAAAATAAAACTTCGAAGGACAAATTTTCCATTCCACTAATTACATCATCAGACACATTTTTGTTCAAATCCTGGGATCAATTTTCAAAATAAGATGAATATATTATAAAACACACTTTGGGAAAATACCTTTGATTATAATTGTCAGAAAATAAAATTGAATTTTAATATTTGAATTCATAGGCCACTGACCGCAAGGCGGGAACAAAGGGTGGAGCCCCTTGTGATCCGCTGCAACGATTCGATTTCAATGGTTAAAAGTATATCCAGATTTTAGCAATGCCTTTTTAGCAAACGGTAGTTTTTCTGATTTAACCAAAATATAATCTGTATCAAAGGTTGATATTGCAAAAATACTTATTTCAGCTTTAGCAAGAACTGTTGATATCTTTGCTAAAATGCCTGTTAGAGAAAAATCTAAAGGGCCTTCTACCTTAATACAGGACCAACCGGTATCAGACTTTTCAGAGTTAACCCGGGTGGTAGAGTTGCAAACAATTGATAATTCTTCATCAGTCTTACTGATTGAATAAAATAGGCTTTCATATACCTGATTTGGAATTTCATGATTTGCTGGAAACCGATAAATCGTAAAATGGTTTTCCAGAATATTTAGTTGTAATTTCATTTGTAACCTTTATTGGCAATGGCACTGAAACTGAACTTTTACATCACCGGTGGCAGGAGCGCCGGGTGCCATCCATGTGAATGGTTTTGTTATCTGTTTTTAGGTGTTATGAGTGAAACAGTTGAAACCACATTGCAAAATTCACCATGTAGACTGGCAATATGAATAGAAAAAATATCTTCCGCTTTATACTTTTT
>Ga0164315_10002572_pt1 | contig 13918 bp, 11 predicted proteins | sample GuaBasSedimGuay6_FD_113737 | JGI IMG/M metagenome (GOLD analysis project Ga0164315, IMG submission 113737) | Subseafloor sediment microbial communities from Guaymas Basin, Gulf of California, Mexico - Guay6, Core 4569-2, 0-3 cm | ecosystem: Environmental > Aquatic > Marine > Hydrothermal vents... | reverse complement strand
CGGAGCACTCTCTACCGGAAAATGGAAGAATACAACATAGGCCGGAGTTGATACGCTCCCCTCCCACCAGCACCTGCCAAGGCGGGCGCTAAGCGCCCATCAAGTACCCACTACTAATCGATGGATACCTCCAGACGCTGCCAACGCCCGGACTGGTACCTAATTACGGTCGAACGCCCACCGAGGGCCAGCAATGAACCATCCGGCATTTTTACTGGTGTTTTCAACCAGGATTGCAGTTGTAGCTGTGTTCGATCCCCAATAGTCCAACTACCATTACTATAATTACCAACGAGGCCAACAGCGCCCAAAACTATCGGTTCTCCCTCATCGCTGACGGTTACGCCGAACACGCCTTCCTTGCTTGGTCGATCTAACGAGCTCCATGTCTCGCCCCGATCCCGACTCTCACTGACAACCCCCGCCGCACCAGCCAACAATATATTCTGGCCGCTACCAACACCTGTCAACCAGTAAGGTAACTGAGGCTCAACCTTTGACACAAGACCTTGACGCCGCACCCAGGTCTCACCGCCGTCACCACTTTGCAGAACTAAGCCAAATTCACCCGCTATAATGACGTCGTCTCCATCAACAATCACCGTATTCCAGGAAACATCGCCTCTTCTAAAAGGTGGGCCTGGTTCGAAGCTAAAGGAAATTGACGACTCTTGCCCAGAATCCAGCGCGTGACTAAGTAGCAGGAAGCCTTCGTCAGCATAAAATTCATAATCCTCATCTGCGACCAGGGGTTGCCCATCAACGGTCGCCTGGAATACCACAGTGTCAACATTGACATTCGCTATGCCAAAATACAGTTCGCCCACGTATGAATCCGGTATTACCAAAGGCGGCTGTTTAATGCCAGTGATTTCCATTGCTTGCCATTGAGTGCCATCGACAGAGGTGGCAATCAGGCCACGTGCGCCCACCGCCCAAATCTTCCCTTCGGTGATGGCTATATCCATTACTGGCTCGTCAAACTCGGAAAGAGCGGCGACCTCTTTTATGCCATCAGGGCCATAATGATACATTCGCCCTCTGGAACTGCCTATTAACGCTTCCTGTTCAGACAGTTGCGCCACGACAGTAAAGTCCTCTCCAGTTACACTGTCGAGTAGTTGGATATTTAAAGTGCCGTCCCCAACTTCCGCCAAACCGGCCATGCCATTCCGACCTACCACAAAAATACGGTCGATACCGGGAAGATAGGCCGCATCAATGATATCAACGGTCTTCACGTGACGATTTGCCGATTCACTGCCCGCCGATTCAGCGCGAACGCCACAACAGAACATCAATGCCAGTGAAAAAACAAACATGCTGGTTCGAAAGATAATCCTATGCTCTTTGTACATTGACAATTGATCCTGAAAATAATTTATATTGCAAAGTATGTACCAACACAAGAAGGCGGCGCCCACTGAGTATATAACCCTTCGATTGGCAGCAAATAACCGCTCATCACTCCACCGTCGCGCATCTTGCCGACGCCAGTACTGTAGTATATTCGGACAGACTTAATGCGAGCATGCTTGAATATCAAACAAAACTCCAATTGGTGCCTGGCAATAAGTGCAGCACATGGGGGCCATAAGACCTCGACACACCAGCCACATATCAACGAATAAACAACCCATTCCGGTGCACTTGCAAGCATACCACCCGGAATAAACAAGGCCGGCGACCTAAATCACAATAAGGCTACTACCACCACTACTGACCTGGGTTTACTCGCCATTCGAACAGTATCATCGACGACCCACTGTACTCCTCCGGCACAATAACTCAAGCAATTCCCACAAATTACTTACCCATGAATTGAATCATTTGGCCTTTTATTTCGCGCTTGGCATATATTTCGCATATCATGTGTTCCATGTATCATATCAGGCCCAACGCGCGCATCCAGCACCGCAATGGGGAAACTCCTGTCACTGGTGACCAGCGTTCGTATTTTATCCAGCTTGTCCCGGGCGCTGGGCGTGTCTTGGTATAGTTCATTTCAACCGTCATTAAAGGAACCGGAAACATTATGTTAGGAATTACGGGCTACGGTGCCTATCTGCCGAAAATGCGCCTGCAAAAACAGGTAATCGCCAACGCTAACGCCTGGTTTGACTCTGGCTTAAAGGGTTTAGCCAAGGGAGAAAAGGCGATTTGCAACTGGGATGAAGATGCCATCACGATGGCGGTTGAGGCATTTAATGATTGCTGTGGAAAAACTCCCGGGCAAGCACCGAACGCGCTCTTTGTGGCATCTACCAGCCTGCCCTTTAATGACCGACAGAATTCAGTCCTCGTCGCGGAGGCGCTCAATCTCGATATTGCCAATCTCCGCACGATGGATGTCACTTCCTCGCAACGGGCAAGTACATCCGCCTTATTGTCTGCGCTGGACATGGCCGCTGCTGGAAAAAATGCGGTGCTGGTGGCCAGTGAACACCGTCGAACCAAGTGCGCATCGCGAGAAGAAATGCTTTACGGCGACGGTGCGGCGGCGATTTCGGTGGGCGGCGACGATGTCATCGCCGAATTTATTACAAGTCAAAGCCAGGCGGTTGATTTTATCGACCACTTCCGTGGCGAAGGCCATGATTTCGACTATGGTTGGGAAGAGCGCTGGATTCGCGATGAAGGCTATATGAAGATTGTGCCAAGCACCGTGAATACACTGCTGGAAAAGGCCGGGATAGAGGCCGGGGATATCGCACACTTTATTTTGCCAACGGATATGGGCCGTGTGCCCGCCATGGTGGCGAAAAAATTGGGTATCAATGATGGCGCCGTTGCAGACAACCTGTTGCAAAGTGTCGGCAATACGGGTACCGCACATGCCATGCTGTTGCTGGCGCATCGGCTTGAGCAAGCGCAGCCTGGTGATCTGGTATTGGTAGTTGGCTTTGGTCAAGGCTGTGATGTCGTACTGTTCAAAGTGACTGAAGCGATCTCAGGGTATAGTGCCAACAGAGGCGTATCCGGGCAGCTAGCCAGAGGTAAGGCCGAAGAGAATTACAACAAGTTCCAGTCGTTCAATAATTTACTTGTAAAAGAGTTGGGTAAACGTTCGGAAGCGAACAAGCAGGCTTACCTGTCGGCTATGTACCGTATGCGCGCATTGACTAACAGCTTTATGGGCGGCCGCTGCACCCAGTGTGATACTGTACAAATGCCAAAGCACAAATATTGCGTGAACCCTGAATGTGGTGCGTACGATACCCAGGTCGATCACCCGATGGTGGGGGCCACAGGACATGTAGACACCTGGACCGCTGACTCTCTGACCTTTGATTTCAATCCGCCGGCATACTTTGGGATGGTTACGTTCACAGGGGGTGGGCGTATCATGATGGATATGAGTGAAGTGGAGCCGGAGACCTTCGATACAGGGTCGGAAGTGTCGGTTCATTTTCGAATCAAACAATTAGACCACCAGGCTGGCTTCCGTAAATATTTTTGGAAGGCTATTCAGGTCTAAACAGCAGACTGGGAGTAAATATTATGGCGAGTGGCATTAAAGACAAAGTCGTTATTTTGGGTGCGGGTTGTAGCCGTTTTGGTGAGCGCTGGGATTGTGAAGCAGCCGATTTGATGGCGGAAGCTTTCGAAGAATGTATCGTAGATGCGGGTATTGAAAAAGAACGTATCGAGGCCGCCTGGCAAGCAACCGGGATTGACCAGTTCAGCGTAGGTCCCGGGGCGATGCCGCTGAGTATGGGTCTGCGTTTGCCCTACATACCGGTTACCCGTTTGGAAAACTATTGTGCCAGCGGCACTGAGGCATTTCGGGCAGCCACTTACGCCGTAGCTTCCGGTGCGTGTGATATCGCCCTGGCAATGGGTTTTGAAAAACTAAAGGATACAGGCTATGGCGGTTTGCCGCAGCGCTCGCGCGGTGTTTCCAACGACCTGTACTATCCCAATCTTTCTGCACCGGGAATGTTCGCTCAGTTAGCAGCGGGGTATCGCGGAAAATACGGGGTCAGTAAAGAAGACGTCAAGCGGGCGATGGCTCATATATCGGTCAAAAGTCACGCTAACGGCATTAAAAATCCGAGAGCACATTTACGTCGTGCGATAAGCGAAGAGCAAGTGCTGAACGCACAAATGATCGCAGACCCTATCGGGCTGTTCGACTGTTGTGGTGTAAGTGATGGTGCCGCGTGCGCAATTGTGACGACCCCCGAAATTGCCAGGAGTCTTGGAAAAGATAATCTGGTAGCGGTCAAAGCCTTGCAATTGTGTGCGTCCAACGGTGAGGAGGGTGGCTTCAGTGACTGGGACGGCTCCTATGTGAAGACCACCCGTATTGCCACCAAGCGCGCCTATGAAGAAGCGGGGGTTACTAAACCGCGTGAAGAAATCAGTATGACCGAAGTTCATGACTGCTTTTCAATCACGGAAATGGTCACCATGGAGGATTTATTTCTGTCCGATGACGGCGGTGCGGTGAAAGACGTTCTTGATGGTGTATTTGACGCGGATGGCAAAATACCTTGCCAGATCGATGGCGGTTTGAAGTGCTTTGGGCACCCTATCGGCGCATCGGGTTTACGGATGATTTATGAGATGTACTTGCAATTGAGCGGTCGTGCCGGTGAGCGTCAACTGGCGAACCCAAAACTGGGTCTGACCCACAATCTGGGTGGTTTTCCGCACCAAAATGTGGTGAGCGTAGCGATTGTCGGCCAACACGGTATATAACGCAGGTATTGCGAAACTGTTCCTGTGCCGGCCATTCCGGATTGTGCACATCGGCCATTGGAGTTAATAGCCAGTACGGCGGATTAACTGTTAGTTTTACTTTTTGACTAAAGGGGTTACAAATGGTGAGTGAGAAAAAATATCTGGCAGACAAAGCGGTTGTCGTAACCGGTGGGGGCAGAGGTATCGGCCGCACTATAGCACTGGAGGTGGCAAAAGCCGGCGGCAATGTGGTGGTTAATGACCTGGATCGCGATGCCGCCGAAGAGGTGGTGACAGAAGTTAAAGCACTGGGCACCGATGCCGTTGCCAATACAGACAGTGTCGCCGATTGGGACGGTGCTAACAAGATGGTCAAGCAAGCCGTGGATAGTTTTGGAGAGGTCAGTGCAGTCGTCAATAATGCCGGTATTTTGCGCGATGCGATTTTCCACAAGATGACACAGGATGATTGGGGTGCAGTGATCAATGTTCATCTGAATGGCAGCTTCAATGTCAGCCGGGCCGCAGCTCCGTATTTTCGTAATCAGGAGTACGGCGCTTTCGTCCATATGACTTCAACATCGGGTTTGATTGGTAATTTCGGGCAAGCCAACTATGCCGCCGCGAAAGCCGGTATCGCCTCCTTGTCAAAATCTATCGCACTCGATATGCAGCGCTATAATGTGCGTTCCAACTGTATTTCTCCTTTCGCATGGAGCCAGATGACGGCCTCCATTCCCACAGATACTCCAGATCAAGTGGCGCGCGTCGAAAAACTCAAACGCATGACCCCCGAAAAAGTGGGCATTGTCGTGGCGGCGCTGTGTTCCGATAGCGCGGCACACATCTCCGGACAAATTTTTGCGGTACGCATGAACGAGATTTTCCTGATGAGCCAATCGCGCCCTTTACGCTCAACGCATTGTGGCGATGGCTGGGACATGGACAGTATCTTTGAGACGGCGATGCCGCAACTGGAAAGCCACTTTTATCCACTTGAGCGCTCACAGGATGTGTTTTCGTGGGATCCGGTCTGACCTGATCAACTGAGTATGAAATAGTGTGATCGTCGCTCACCGTGCCCCTTCCGGTGATCGGCGTCGCACAAAGCATGATTTCGACAATAAAGGTGACAGTCGTGGCCATTAATTACGAGCAATTAAAAAACCGCCAGTTTGAAGAAGTTACCCATACCTATACTGAACGCGATACCATGCTGTACGCGCTCGGTGTCGGTGTGGGCGCAGACCCGACAGACGAAAAAGCTCTGAAGTATGTCTATGAAGACGGCCTGCGGCCATTGCCAACCATGGCCGCAGTGCTGGCTTATCCGGGTTTCTGGCTGAAAGAACCTGATACTGGTGTGGATTGGACGAAAGTGCTGCACGCCGATCAGGAGATTATTCTGCATCGGCCACTCCCCGCTGCCGCTACGGTCAGGGCCACAACCAAAATCGACAAAATCATAGACAAGGGTGAGGGTAAAGGTGCTTTTATTTATTCGTCCCGTGTTGTGAAAACAGAATCTGGCGAGCCGATATGCACATTGACACAAAATACCATGGCGCGTGGTCATGGTGGTTTTGGGGGTTCAACAGAACGTCCACCTGAAGCGCAGGCGATTCCCGAGCGCGAGGCGGACTATAGTTGCGACATGGAAACACTTCCCCAGGCAGCTCTGATCTATCGACTGTCCGGAGACTACAACCCTCTGCATGCCAGCCCGAAGGTAGCGAAACAGGCCGGTTTTGAACGCCCTATTCTACATGGCATGTGCACCTTCGGTGTCGCGGGCCATGCCCTGTTAAAGGTCTGTTGCGACTATGATGTGGAGAGATTCCGGAGGATGAAGGGCCGGTTTTCCGCTCCAGTGTATCCCGGCGAAACCATTCGTACAGATATATGGAAGGTGGATGGCGGTGTGGCCTTTCGTTGCAGTGTGCCCGAACGCGATATCGTGGTAATCGACAGTGGTTTTGCCGAAGTCGCGTAGGAAAAACTCCACCGACAGGGTTCGCCATACCGACAAGTATGCCGAGTGGGACGAGGCCACAGAAGGCAAGCAGTGTATCTTGCCGCCAACCCGGTACCGGAGAATCCAGGTATGCCTATAGCTCGATTTCGTTTCCCCTTTGTAGCGATGCCCCCGGAAGCGACGCAGTTGCGTAAAGATGTTCGAGCATTCCTCACCGAAGAAAGAGCCTCGGGGGGATACACGCCCATGGCCGACTGCTGGGCATCCGGTATGGACCCGCAATTCAGCCGCAAATTAGGTCAACGCGGTTGGTTGGGGATGACGTGGGACAAGAAATACGGTGGTCACGGCCGCTCCTTTCTCGAGCGCTATGTTGTCACAGAAGAGTTATTAGTAGCAGGCGCACCAGTCATGGCTCATTGGGTTGCCGATCGGCAAAGTGGGCCACAAATTATTAAAAATGCATGCCCCGAGGTTCGTGACGCCATTATTCCGCGTATCGTTTCCGGGGATTGCTTTTGTGCTATCGGCATGAGCGAACCCAATACCGGTTCTGATCTTGCCTCCGTGTCAACCCGGGCTGAAAAAGTTGACGGCGGCTGGCAGGTAAATGGCACAAAACTATGGTCGACCGGCGCCCATGGCTGCGATTATATGCTCACCTTACTGCGCACATCACCGTTGGACACCACCGCCCGCCACAAAGGGCTGTCGCAGCTTCTTATTGATTTGAAGGCGCCCGGAGTGGACATTCGGGGAATAGCCGATATCGGTGGGCAGGTTCACTTCAATGAAACCCATTTCGAAGACGTATTCGTACCGGACTCCCACGTGCTCGGGGAAATCGGTGGCGGCTGGAATCAGGTGGTTGGTGAACTGGCGCTGGAGCGATCCGGTCCCGAACGTTTTCTGACCAACTTTATCGTATTGCAGGAAGCCATGCGCTTGCTGGTCAAGCACCCCAGCGACCAAACCAGGGAAATACTCGGGCAGGTGGTCGCAAAAATAAAAGCACTGCGGCGCATGTCACTAGGCATAGCGGGCCTTTTACAGGAAGGTTCCTCACCCGAAATGGAGGCGGCTCAGGTGAAAGACCTGGGCACCCGATTCGAACGCGAGCTTCTTGAGAAACTTCGCCGTGTTTTACCGGACGACGTTCTGGCTGCATCCGAGGGGCTATTACCAAGCCTGCTACGCAACGGAATTTTACGGGTACCGTCGTCCACCCTCCGTGGAGGTACCAATGAAGTTCTGAAGGGCATGATAGCCCGACAATTGGGTATATACTAAACTTCTCAGGCCGACGTGGAATAACGCAAAGGCAGCGATAAATGACCGCTTTAGATACGATAATTCTTGATACCGCCAGTCGCATATTTGATGACCTGAGCACAGCTGAAACCATTAATGCTGCGGAGGACGGCGTCTGGCCAGAAGCACTTTGGCAAGCGGTGATGGAATCTGGCTTGACTTTAACCTGGATACCGGAAGACAACGGCGGTGTCGGCGCGTCCATGCTGGATGGTTTTGCGGTAATTAAAGCGGCTGGTGGATGGGCTGTACCGATACCTCTTGCAGAAACCCTGCTGGCTGGCTGGACGCTTGCGCAGGCGGGGCTGCAGGCCTCTGGAGAAGCGGCAACACTAGCCTTGGGCAGTAATTTGACCCTCGTCGACGGTAAATTGTGCGGCAGCGCAAACGCGGTACCCGGAGCCCGCAACGCGCGGCAAATTGTTGCCGTTGTCGGCGTAGGGGATGATGTGCACGTCGTGCAGGTCTCGACGGTGAATTGCGAGCTGAAGGCGCATACCAATCTGGCAGGTGAGCCCTGGGATCAAGTCAGCTTTAATGCTGTCGACGTCGAGCAAACAGGCACACTTCCCGCGGGCGTAGGGAAGGAAAGCATCGAAGCCATGGGTGCCTTAATTCGCTGTGTACAGGCTGCGGGCGCTTTAAGTGCAGCGCTTGAACTCACCATTGAGTATTCGAAGGAACGTGTGCAATTTGGCCGGCCCATTGGCAAATTCCAGGCACTACAGCAATCCATTGCGAGCTTTGCTGGCGAGGTTGCAATTATCAACGCGGCTGCCGACGCTGCCACTGAAGCCGTCGATCGGGCGGGTGGCGTGGACCACGAAGCCTGGGTGGAAATCGCCACCGCAAAAACTCTGCTCGAAGAGGCTGTTAATCTCGGCGCGGCGGTGGCTCATCAGGTTCACGGAGCCATGGGTTTTACCTATGAGCACCAGCTACATCATCTCACGCGACGCCTGTGGAGCTGGCGCGATGAGTATGGCAGCGATGTCACCTGGTCACGTCGTCTTGGTGCGGAGGTGCTCAAGTGGGGTCCCGACAGTTTGTGGCCGAAAATTGCCGCCGCTACAGACAATTGTTCGTAGCGGCAGTCAAATCGCCCGGAAGGCGTTTTATGGATTTTTAACCATTGGGAAGATGTTTATAATGGATTTTTCTCTGAGTAATGAACAACAGGCCATTGTCGATAGTATCAAGGCTCTGATGAAACAATTCGATGATGACTACTGGTTAGAGCGCGATAGAAGCGGTGAATTTCCTGAAGATTTTTATCAGGAAATGTCTAAAGGCGGCTGGCTTGGGATTACCATGCCAGAGGAATATGGCGGCTCTAACCTGGGTGTCACTGAAGCCGCGTTAATGATGATGACTGTCGCCGAAGGCGGTGGCATGTCAGCCGCATCCGCCGTACATATCAATATCTTCGGCCCTCATCCCATTGTTAAATTTGGCACGGAGGAGCAAAAACAGCGCTGGCTTCCACCATTGATCGCAGGCAAACAGAAAACCTGTTTTGGCGTCACCGAAGCCAACGCCGGCCTGGATACTACACGTATCGAAACCTTCGCCAGACGTGATGGCGACAATTATATTATCAATGGCCAAAAGATCTGGACGACGACGGCCAAGCAGGCGGACAAGGTCATGATGCTTGCTCGCACCACGCCCAGGGATGAATGCGAAAAACCTCATGAAGGGATCTCGCTATTTTATGCGGATATGGATCCTGCCTGTGTTGAAATCAAAGAAATTGAGAAAATGGGCCGCAAGTGTGTGCCTTCCTATATGACCTTTTACGACAATTTGGTCGTCTCCAAAGATGACTTGATAGGAGAAGAAGGTAAAGGCTTCCGTTACATTCTCCACAGCTTGAATCCTGAACGAATTTTGCTGGCATCGGAAGCGGCCGGTATGGGTCGGAGCGCTCTGGCTAGAGCTACCCAATATGCGAAAGACCGCGAAGTGTTTGGGCGCCCCATTGGTATGAACCAGTCAGTACAGCATCCGCTGGCGGAAAACTGGATCGAACTGGAAGCGGCCTATTTAAGCATTATGTGCGCGGCCTCTCGCTACGATAAAGGGGAGGACTGCGGCGCCCATGCCAACGGTGCCAAATATTTTGCAGCCGAGGTAGGCTTTAAGGCCTGCCAACAGGCCGTAATGACCCACGGCGGTATGGGCTATGCGAAGGAGTACCACGTTGAACGCCTGATGCGTGAATCCATGCTGCCGCGTCTCGCTCCAGTGAGTCAGAATATGATTTTAAATTTCGTGTCCACCAACGTCCTTGATTTACCCCGTTCCTACTAATGTACTGTGGTGAATAAAGTGTGCCGGGGCCGGCGCTGCAATACAATAACAAGGCAAGGGTTGAAATGACGGCAAGAGCGACAGACTATTTAGAAAGCGGCCAACGGGTTTTCGTTGGGGCGAGCAGTAATGAGCCCACCGGCCTTTTGGAAACACTACGACAAGAGGGCATCCCGGAGGATATCAGGTTCATACAGTTTCCAATTGGTGGCTTGAATCAGGTGGATTTTACGAGTTTTTCATCGACGGCCAGTGTAGAGACCTTTTTTATGACACCGGTACTCGGTGGCGCAAGTCCCGAGCGCGTTCATTTTTTACCTATGCAAATGCGTTGGGTTTACGATTACCTGTCGAACAACGTCGATGTTGCGCTGATACAGGTTGCGCGTGATCGGCATGGTACATTGCGCCTGGGTCCCAACGTCGACTTCGTTGGTGCAGTCCTAAACAGCGCCAGGATTGTTATCGCTGAGCTCAACACAACGCTGGTAGCCGCGGCGGGTAGTCCGGAGATACCCGAATCCAGAATCAGTCATATAGTTGAAACTGAACGTACCTTACCAGAACTGCCAGTACCCAATATAGATAATGCGACGCTGAAAATTGGCACACTGGTAGCCGATCTCATCCGTGATGGCGATTGCATCCAAACCGGCATCGGGGATATTCCTACAGCGGTATTGAGCCAACTTGGCAGCAAAAATGACCTCGGTTTGCATGGCGGGATTATAGATGATGGTGGGATGGCTCTTATCGAGCGAGGCTGTATAAACGGCAGTCAAAAACCCTTAGACAAGGGGCTTCATGTGACCGGAATGGCGCTTGGCAGCCGTGAACTGATGCGTTGGCTTGCGGATCAACCAGATGTAATATTTCGCGGCGCCAATTATACCCACGAAGTATCTGTAATCAATCAGATACCAAATTTTGTGAGTGTAAATTCTGCGGTTGAAATCGATCTGCTGGGCCAGGTCAATGCCGAGTATGTGCGTGGCCGGCAGGTTTCCGGAACCGGTGGTTCAGTTGATTTTATGCGCGCAGCCAAGGCTTCCAGGGGTGGGCGCTCGATTGTAGCTATGAAAGCGACCGCACGAAACGGTGCGGTGTCCCGAATCGTCTCCAGGGTGGAGTTAGTGACGGCCTTACGCACAGATGTAGACATGGTCGTTACCGAATATGGCGTGGCTGACCTCAAATGCGCCTCGGTCAAGGATCGAGCTATGGCGCTCATTGCCATTGCAGCCCCGGACTTTCGCAATGAGCTAACGGATGCGATGAGCAAGTTACCGTAGACGCCTGTTCTTGCCATGCCTAAAGCATAAAAGAACTCCAGCTTAGACGCCCGGTGGATAAACGAGCGCACACATCATGATCAGTGCAAACCCATGACCAAACGAGAAGAGAGTCAACCATGGATCGCTCGCGTACGTTGTTAGCCGATAACTAACTAATACAGTGCGATAGGATTAACGAGGCTCTGCACAGCTCCCCGAACCCGTACTGGCCCCAGTACGAAGAAAAATTCGTGAACGTCCTCTGCAATCAGGGGACCAACATCCATGTTTTCAAGGATGTATATGCCATTTTCCTTGAGAAGAGTCAGATGCCCCTGAAACGGCCGTCCTTCTTTCTCGGGAGGAACCACGTCCACGCCCCAGGTATCAGCACCCACGGCGAGAACATCGATGTCGGCCAGATAGGTGGCAACATCTTCTGCTATGCCGGGTTCAACTGATCCCCATCGAATTGGATCAACTGGCAGTACATGTTCGATCCAACCGGTGTGGAAGATGACAATATCGCCCTTTCCGATCGGTGTTTCCTGTTGTGCTGCGACTGCCTTTACGTCCTTTGCCGAAAAGTGTTGGCCACCTTTCATGTGCTTCACTCCGAAATGGCCGGCCATATCCAGAATGACGGCACGGCCGACAATGGGTGGTATTGTCTCGATACCGAGTCGGGTCACGCCTGTTGTATGGACAAAGTCCACGCCCTGATTACAATTATAGAATTCACCGTGCTGCCCAACATGGGACAAGCCGTCGATTTGTGAGCCGATACCGAACCACCCCTGAAACACATCATCGTTATAGTTAAATCCATTGGGAAACGGAACGCGGCCGAATTCCATCCCCGGCTGAATAATTTGCATATTTAAGCTGCGCGGACCAAATGCGGGGGTGTCCTTGTCGATAATAATACCCAGGTGCTTTGCCTTGCCTTGCACGATCAACTTTGATGAGAGCAATATTTGCTCGCTGGTAATCAAATTTGCGGATCCGACTTGATCGTCAACACCCCATTTTGACGGGCTACATGACGCTTCACTTGCCCGGACTGGTGCTGTAATCAGACTTGCTACGAAGCAGCAGGAAATTATCCCTGTAGTAATGGTATATCTCATGGTTTCTCCCAAATGCAGTTAGCTAAACTGGTACTCACAATCATTGTCACAAAAAACAGGCAAGAAGCCTATCACCTTCTGGCGTCCCTGTGTATCACATATCGTCGCGGGGGACATCGTAATAGCGCTCCGCGGGACTCATAATGATACATTCGCACGGTATAGATGCCTCACTTCTACACTTATTGGTGCTCGTAATTTTGCATAATTTCCAAGCGAATCAGAAATCTCCGCGAGGTACACATGCCTGCATAGTTGCATAGTGGGCATTTTAATTATAAGGTATTCTGCGACGAAATTATGGAGCAACTGCCAATGACTGACATCAAGATCCCCGATTCCCTTCCTGGCTGGATCGAGAAACACGCCAGTCTTTACCTACAGGACGGTGAAGCAGGCCACTACTGGGATGCCTCTCTGGGCGGCGGTGAAGGCATGCTCACCACATTGCTGCTGACTACAGAGGGGCGGAAGTCCGGCAATCAACTGATCCTGCCGCTGATCTATCAGCCGACGGATAGCGGTGGCTATTGTGTTATCGCATCAAAAGGGGGGGCACCAACACATCCGGCGTGGTACCTGAACCTAAGAGCTAATCCTAAGGTGCACTTACAGGTGATCAACGAGAAGTTCGACGCCGTGGCACGAGTGGCCGAGGGTAAGGAGCGGGAACAGCTCTGGCAAATGATGGTCGAATACTGCCCGCTCTACACGGATTACCAGGCAGCGACAGAGCGTGAGATTCCCGTGGTGGTATTGGACCCGGTCTGATCTTTGGCGGGGAGCGCTAGTGTCAATGACGCCGTCTGAGAATACACCAGTGTCAGTTTGATTATACCGGCCTTGGTGCTTGCCGCCTGCATACCTACTGTACGCTACTTACAGCCCGGACAAAGCGATACATCCAATTTGTAGGGGCCTTTCTTATAACTGCTCTCCCGAGCCAGAACCCAACCCTCTTTGCGGGCATAAAAAATCCCGTAGCACATAAGTACTACGGGATTCGTAATTCATGAACCCAATATTTAGCGACAGAGAATCATCGTATCTTAAAAAAACAAAACCCCATCCGCAACAAGACGCGGATGGGGTTTTCTTTTTTAGGTGCCTGGCGATGACCTACTCTCACATGGGGAAACCCCACACTACCATCGGCGATGCATCATTTCACTTCTGAGTTCGGGATGGGGTCAGGTGGTTCCAATGCTCTATTGTCGCCAGGCAAACTG
>Ga0164315_10002570_pt1 | contig 13920 bp, 11 predicted proteins | sample GuaBasSedimGuay6_FD_113737 | JGI IMG/M metagenome (GOLD analysis project Ga0164315, IMG submission 113737) | Subseafloor sediment microbial communities from Guaymas Basin, Gulf of California, Mexico - Guay6, Core 4569-2, 0-3 cm | ecosystem: Environmental > Aquatic > Marine > Hydrothermal vents... | reverse complement strand
TAAACATAGATTCCCCCATAGGGGCAAGCTGTATAGAAACATCATCCCGCTATGCGGGAACAGTTCGTGTTTTTAACGAACAATATCCGCCTGGTTAATAAATTAAGATTTTAGAAATATAATATCACAAATAAAATAATACATATGGCAAAATTTAATTATACGACTCAAACTGAAAAATATGAATTTATATCTACTCAACATGGTGGTTATTATCGCCATAATTTTATAGATCATGCTTATTTGTATAATTTATATTTTCCGCCAAAAGCAGTTTTTGCAACACTTAAAGAGAAAATTCACGATATTGTTTTAAATTACCCCATGGCACAAAATGCACTTGCCGAACTTATTGGAAATATTATAAATCAACCTACCGAAAGAATTGTTGTTGGAAATGGTGCTGCTGAAATCATAAAAATAATATCGGGTCATTTAGCTAAAAAAATAATTGTTCCAGTTCCATCTTTCAATGAATATGTCAATGCTGCACCCGAAGGTCATGTGGTTGAATTTCCACTTGAATTTCCTTCCTTTCAGTTAGATGTAGATAAATTTGCTGACGAAGCAATAAAAGTTGGGGCAGATATAGCAGTTGTGGTAACTCCTAATAATCCTACATCTATGTTAGTGCCAAAGGCTGATCTAATCCGTCTTGCACAAAAACTTGAGAAACATGACTGCATGGTTATCATTGATGAATCGTTCTTGGATTTTGCAGAAGGTAATGAGCAGATAAGTCTGGAACAGGAAATTCAGAATTACCCAAATATGGCAATTCTTAAAAGTATGAGTAAAGCCTATGGCATTTGTGGTCTTAGAATTGGTTATATGTTAACTGCAAATTCGGTTTTTGCTAATGCTGTACGAGATGGGATTCATATTTGGAATATCAATGGATTTGCAGAAGAATTTTTACACATATTACCTGCATATAAAGAAGAATTTATTGATAGTTGTAAAAAAGTTAAAATAGACAGAGATAGTTTTTATCAAAAACTTTCTGCTATTCCTGACATGACTGTTTTTAAACCAGATGCAAACTTTATTTTTTGTCGTTTACCCGATAATGCATTAAGTGGTCCTGAAGTAACAAAACGATTATTTGTAAAGCATAACATATATATAAAAGATAGTCTGGGGAAAACTCAACCAGAAGCTGATCGTTATATTAGAATAGCCAGTCGTACCGAGGAAGAAAATTGCAAATTAGTTGATGCATTGATAGATGTAATGTTTTTGAAAAATGGAATATAAATGAAAAACTCACATAAAGTTAGCATGATTAGCTTTGCCAAAGATCTCCCGAACATTTGTTCTTTGCTTGGGCTTTTATCTGCAATGTTTGGTATATATTTTGCAATTGAGGGACATTTTCTTGCATCAATAATTAGCATTCTATGGGCTGTTTTATTTGATTGGTACGATGGAATTATAGCTCGTAAAATGAAAGGCAGAACAAAAGAACAAGGAAATTTTGGTGAACAACTTGACTCAATGATAGATATTGTGAGTTTCGGTATTTTTCCTGCAATACTACTTTTAAGTTATGGAAATTATAGTGTCTGGTTTATGCCGGGTGCGTTTATTATTGTTGCTGCTAGCGCTATCCGATTGAGCTATTTCAATGTTTATGGTCTTATTGATAGCAAAACATATATGGGTCTGGCGCTTGACAATAATGTGTTAATCTTAGCTTTTATATTTTTATTTGAAAGCTTTTTTAGTTATACCGTTTTTTCAATTATTATATATTCATTGTTGATGGTTTTGTCTGCTTTAAATTTAGCTTCAATACGAACTTATAAATTTGGAGGAAAGTGGGTTCATATACTTACTGCCTATGTATTGGTAATGACAACTATTTTTGGATGGATATTATGGAATAGATATACGCTGTGACAGATAGCTGCGGTATAATATTAAAAGAAGAACTTAATTCCAACTGTTCCGGCAAAACTAATTACTTCTCCCTCATCTATAAATATTCTTCCAAACTGGAGATCAATTGGAACAATAAATTTTTTAGTAAGCCATAAGTCAACTCCAGCTCCAACACTCGCGGCGTAATATGGTCCACCCTCAAAAAACCAAACTTGAGTTCCAACTCCAAAAAATGGTTTTATTTCTTTTTGCTTTAATTGAACATAGTATTTTACCTGCAATACCCAGTCTATAGGTATTCCGGGTTGAGTATTTATATTTAACTCTGAACTAAAGGCAATATTTGAACTAAAAACATATTCCAATTGTGCACCAATTTGCAAGCCAAGACTAACAGTGTCAACTGTACCTCTAGCCAGTGATGGGCCGGACTTAAATCCGTAAGTGGCATACTGAGCATGAATAAAACCGCTTGTTGATGACAATAAAAATAAAATTAGAATATATTTTTTCATGGGACCTAAATTATATAGAGAATAATGTGCAATTTACTCATATCTTCGTATTCTCCAAAATGGAAAAAAATAAAATTTACAATGAAACTATATTGGAGCACATTTCTCTATTTTTTTGTCTAAACTTAATTTAAAGCTGGATGTAAAATTCTATAATCTACTATTTAATCAGCTATTTTATTACCTTTACACGTAATAATTAAATAATCATGAGCAGTAAAAATTGATAAACCGAGCTAATAAATATATTTACATACTTGTTACACTCTTTTTTGTGTAATGAAGATGAATATAAATGCGAGGATTAATTGTCCGACTTCAGGGCCGTTCTGCCAAAAAAACAATCAATCTACATAAATGAAATATAACATTTTAATAATAATTGTAATTTTTTTTACACTGAACATTTTTGCTCAAACTAAAGACACGGTTAAAGTTTATGATCTTAATGAAATAACCGTAAAGGGTGGTAGTGTAATTGAACCAAAACCAACCACAAGAATTGGTTCGCAAATATTATCTAAATATGACGGAACTTCACTATTTGAAATAGCCAAATTCATTCCTTCAGTAAAACCTCAAACTAATTCACGTGGCGAATCTCTATTTTATCTTCGTGGGTCTAGTGAGCGTCAGCTTGGGCTATTCTTCGATGGTGCTTTCCTCAATATTCCATGGGATAACAGAATTGATCTTTCCCTCTTGCCTACAAACGATTATGAAGAGTTGAAAATAATTAAAGGTGTTCCTTCCTCCATTTATGGAGCTAATAATATTGCAGGTGTAGTTGTAGGAAAATCGAAGTTAGTAACGAATGATAAATTGTCTGGAAAATTTAATTCACTTTTTGGGCAAAATAATTATAGAAAATTTAATTTGTCAATGAATCAAAAAATTAACCAATTTTCATTTTTGATTTCAGCATCACATTTTAAACGAGATGGATATTCTCTCCCAGCAAACTTTAATTCCGTTGAAAATCCAGATGAGATGAGACTAAATAGTGCTCAAAGGACTTATGGATTTTATACTAAAGGGAGATATGATTATCAAGATTTTTCAAACATTGAATTATCTCTGCAATATTTAGACTCTAAAAAAGATGTACCTCCGGAGATCGATGTTGAAAATCCGCGTTATTGGAAATATCCTGTCTGGAATAAAATGGGTCTAAATATTTCTGGAACACATACCTTTAATTTTAACAGTAAATCATTTGTTGATTATAATGTTAACATATATAAATTTAAGATGGAGATTAATCAATACACAGATGCATCTTATACAACAATTGATGATATTGAAATGAATAATGATTTTGTCCTCTATGGCAGAATGATTTACACTCTTCTCTTTAATCAAAATTCAATTTTAAGATTTTCAACTAGTGGTTATTCAACCACTCATAGTGAGAAATTTTTAAGTACTCAGTTTACAGAAACGGATTACCAACAATTTGTTTATAGTGCAGGTGCTGAATATGAGTTATTAGGGGATGCTTTTACATTTATTGGGGGAGTTAGTTATGATGGTACTTCGATAGTAAAGGCTGGAAATTTTGAGTCTAAAGATCCCATGTCTGCCTTAGGCGTTAATACTACCTTAAAATATAATTTCACAAATATTTTTAACGGACAAATTAACTTGGGTCGCAAATCTAGATTCCCATCTCTACGAGAATCATACTCCGATGGTTTAGGTCGCTTCGTTATTAATCCAGATTTAGTGGCTGAAACTGCAAATGATGTCGAACTTGGGTTTGAATATATAATACCAGAAGGAAGATTATTTATTAATTTTTTAATAACATATTTATATGATGGAATTGTCAGAACAATTGTTCCAACTAATGATGGAAATAAGTTTACTAGAACAAACTTAGACCAGATAAGAACCTATGGGACAGAAATTGAAGGGAGCTATCAATTAGGTAAATATTTTGATTGTGGATTTAGTTTCTCTTATTTGAACTCGTTTGGGAAAAATGATCTAGGTGAATATTCTGATACACTTGAGTATCGCCCAGAATTAATTTCAAATTTTTATTTAAATAGTAATATTTCTCAGAATATTAATTTTCTATTGGAGGCAACTTCAATTGCAAATGAATATGGGCTACAAAATGGAAATCCCTACTTTCAAAAGCTTCCAGCATACATATTGATTAATTTTAGATTTGCATACACTTATCACATATTACAAAATAGTAAAATTGAGTTGTTTGCCCGAGCAAATAATGTTTTTGATGAGCTTTACTACACTCAAATTGGACTTCCAGAAGCTGGGAGAGAATTTTTTATCGGACTAAATTATAATTTCTAAAATATATTTTTTGTATGGTTATTAGAATTATTTTAATAACTTTGTATATTAGATCTTTAGGTATATTATGAAAAATATTATTGATGTATTTATCCCATTTAATGGTGATAAACAGAGTGAAATAAGCGTTAGAGACCTATTAAAAAGTGAGCTTGTAAATAAAGTATTCTTGATTACAACAGATGTTAATCTTAAACCTCTTGATAATTGTGAATTAATTATTACAAATCATTTTCTTTCTTCTCAAACCGTTAATAAAATTGCAGAGCATGGCAAAGGAACATATTCTTTAATTCTTACTCAGGATGACTTATTGGAATTAGGGCAAAACGCATTAGAGCGATTTCACAGTATTGCTGAAAATTGCGGAGCAGGATTAGTCTATTCAAATTATTATGAAATAAAAGATGGTAGTAGAAATCGACATCCAGTTATAGATTATCAGTTTGGTAGCTTAAGAGATGATTTTGATTTTGGCTACCTTCTTTTTTATAATAATTCTGCAATTAAAGATGCAGTTGCTAATAGTAAACATGATTATGAATATGCGGGGTTTTACAATTTAAGATTAAGAATTTCACAGGAACACACGTTTGTTCGTATTCCAGAATTTTTATATACCACAATTGAATCTGATGCAAGAAAATCTGGTGCAAAACAATTTGATTATGTAAATCCTAAAAACAGAAAAGTTCAAATGGAAATGGAGAAGGCTGTTACCGAACATCTAAAAGATATTGATGCCTACCTTTCCCCAAAATTTAAAGAGATAGATATTGAAAGAGGCGAATTTAAGCATGAGGCTTCAGTTGTAATTCCAGTATTTAACCGTATAAATACAATTGATGATGCGGTTGATTCTGTGATGAAGCAGATTACGGATTTTAAATTCAATTTAATTGTTGTTGATAATCATTCAACAGATGGCACAACGGAAAAGTTAAAAGAATATACAAAAAAATATAAAAATGTTGTTCACATAATTCCTAATCGAAAGGATTTAGGAATAGGTGGTTGTTGGAACGCTGCAATTGAAGATGAGAGATGTGGTAAATTTTCTCTTCAACTCGATAGTGATGATATTTATGCAGACGAAACAACAGTTCAAAGAATAGTGGAAACATTCCATCACGAAAAATGTGCTATGGTTATTGGTTCTTATAAAATAACTGATTTTGATTTAAATGAGATTCCACCTGGACTTATTGATCACAAAGAGTGGACTCCTGATAATGGAAGAAACAATGCTCTTAGAATAAACGGATTAGGCGCACCTCGAGCATTTTATACCCCACTCTTACGAGAAGTAAAAGTACCAAATGTTAGTTATGGCGAGGACTATGCTGTCGGTCTTGAAGTTTCTCGTAATTACCAAATTGGTAGAATTTATAATGCTCTCTATCTCTGCCGCAGATGGGAGGGAAATTCTGATGCATCCCTAGATATTGAAAAAGCAAATACTAACAATACTTACAAAGATAGAATTAGAACTTTTGAATTATTAGCAAGACAAAGGATGCAAAAGTAAATGGAGCATTCCAGATTAATTACTGATAAAGAATTAAGTGAGTATTTGGAAATAAATTCTGTTGCCTCAAAAGTTAATGCTCTATTCATGCACCAAATAAGTAATTGGAAGTTAGCAAAACAAAACTATTTGGACTTAAAATCTATCAAGAAAAAATTTTTTGAATTCGATGGATTTAAAATAGTTGTTCAGTTTAATCCCGGCAGAATAACATCTACTTCCGCAAAGGTTGATCTTAAATCAATCAATGAAAGACCATGTTTTCTTTGCACAAACAATTTACCTATAGAACAGAAGGGAATAATTTTTTATGAGAATTATCTTCTTCTCCTAAATCCATTCCCGATATTTGAAGAACATTTTACAATTCCACAATTAGAGCATAAACCACAAGAAATTGAGAATAATTTTGAAAGTATGTTAAAAATTGCAAAAAAAATAGGTGATGGATATACAGTATTTTACAATGGACCTAAATGTGGTGCCTCTGCGCCGGATCATATGCATTTCCAAGCATCTTTAAAGAATATGATGCCATTGGAAAAAGAATTTAGATACATTAATGCTAATTCCAAAATTCTTTTAATGAGTGAAAAAATTAGAGTAGTAGCAATTACAAATTATCTTCGTAATTGTTTTTTGATTGAGTCTGATAATCAAATATCTATTGAAGAAGAATTTCAAAAATTATACAATTCGATTAAATTAGTAACTACATCAGATGAAGAACCTTTGATGAACATAATTGCAACTTATTCTGATAAGTGGAGAATATACATCTTTCCAAGAAAATCACATAGACCAAAGCAATTTTTTGCTGAAGGAAAAGATAAAATATTACTTAGTCCGGCAGCAGTAGATTTGGGTGGTCTCTTAATAACACCACGGGAAGAAGATTTTGAAAAAATTTCGAAAGAAGATATTTTAGATATATTTGAACAAACAACTGCAGATAGTAATATGATTAAAAAAATTTCCGATCAATATTGTAGTTAGGGAGTGGAATAAAGCAAGGCCATTATCTATAGGTGATAAATTGTTGTTTTTATTGAAAATAAAACTTACAACTAACTGAGTTATTTTACCCCACTCTTAATGGGTAAGCTGAGCCACTAATTCATTTTTAATAATTTTTGAATTGGTAACATCAGTTGTTAAATCCTTTTTATACTAATAATAGTTGTATCGTCTTCAAACTTATCGTTAGTCAACTCTTTAACACTTTCCTCAATAAATTTAATCGAGTTAATATTTCCTTTTGCTTTAATGATATTAATTAGTCGCTGATTATCAATAAAATTTCCCCTAGTATCTCTAGACTCTATAATACCATCGGTTAGAACAAAAACTTCATCATCGTGGCGTAGATTAATATAAATATCTTTATATTTTCCATCTTTTTGAAATCCTAAAAGAGTACCATCAGATTTTACTACTTCAACTTCACCATTTGAAAAATGGAGGAGTGGAATATCTCCTGCACCACAGTAATTAATTTTATCCTTATTTTTATGTATCACAACAATTGAAAGTGTCACAAATATATCGGAAATTCTCTCATCCTCATAAACCGATTCATTTACTCTCTGCATTATTTCTTTTGCAGTAATATCTTTTTCATCATTGAGGGCAAATCGAATTGCACTTCTTACATAGCCCGCATATGCAACTGCAAAATACCATGCACCCCACTTTTTACCCATTATATCACCAACTACAACGACCATTGAATTATCATTAACTATAACATAATCTAAAAAATCACCACCTGGAACATCATCGAAAGGTTGATGGAATTGGGTAATCTCGAATCCCTCAAACTTAGGAACTACATCGGGGACAACTTTTGCTCCCATACTTGCCGCAGCTTTTTTAATTTCAGATTCACCCCTGGTTTTTATTGCTTCATTTGATTTTATAAGAGATTGAATCTTCGCTAAAATAACTTTAGGGCTTGAAGATTTTATAATATACTCTTGTATTTCCAATTCATAACCTTCGAGAATATCACTTTCCTCTCCTTTTGCAGTAAGGAAAACAAATGGAATTGATGCAAATTCCTGCTCCGCAAGAAGCATTTTTCGAAATGTATGACCATTTACAATGGGCATCATAATGTCACTGACAATTAAATCTGGCTTAAATGATCTAACAAGTTCCATCCCTACAGCGCCATTTATTCCGTGTTGAACCTCAAATCCGCTCTTCTCAAGATTGTATTTAATAAGTCTCGCGATGTTTTGATCATCTTCCACTAGTACTATTTTATACTGTTTTTCTGCCATAATTTTTAACTAAAATCCATAAGTGCTTTTTCTAAATTATCATAAATTTCAAATATTTTTGATAAGCTTGTTAATTCAAACATTGACCTTCCAACTGGGTTAACCCCAACTAGTTTTAACTGACCTTTCTTTTCTACAATCCTTTTGTAGGATGTAACTAATGCAGATAGTAATGTAGAATCAATAAATTCGCAAGCACCTAAATTAAATATGAATTTTGTTCTCCCCTTGTTAATTTCGGTTAATACCTTATATTTAAAAATATTAGTATCAGTTATTGTAGCTCGTTTTAGATCAGCTATAATAATCAACACGTCATTCATTTCTTCCATTAATATTGGCATCTATCTTCTATCCACATCAAGATTACACTTTTTCATAAGTCTGTACATAGTTGCTCTACCAATATTTAATTTTTTTGCTGCTTCCACAATGTTTCCATCAGTTCTTTCAAGGGCATGTTTTATCGCTTCTTCCTTCAATTTTTCAAATGGAATTATTGGCGAATGTTCCGTAAACATTGCACCATCCTTATCAATTTGTTGAGCACTATCTTGTGAGACTATCGTTTCTGGTAACACATCAATATCTATTTCGTTAGAATCGGTAAGAATAATACAACGCTCAATAGCATTTTCTAATTCCCTAATATTCCCTGGCCAATTGTAGTCATAAAAATATTTTAGAGCTTTTTTAGTGACCCCTTTAATGTTTGTACCAATTTTAGTGTTAAGCTTCTCTACAAAATGATTAACTAAAACAACAATATCACCACGCCTGCTTCTTAATGACGGGACCAATATTGGGAAAGAACTGAGTCGATAATATAGATCCTCTCTAAATTCATTTTTCCCAACCATTTCTTTCAAATCTCTATTAGTTGCAGAAAGGATTCTTACATCTACTTTAAGTGTTTCATTTCCACCAACTCTTTCAAATTCTTTTTGTTGAATAACTCGCAATATTTTCGCTTGAAGAGACATTTCCATCTCCCCAATTTCATCCAGGAAAATTGTTCCACCATCGGCCACTTCAAATTTTCCTAGTTTTCTTTGATGTGCTCCAGTAAACGAGCCTTTCTCATGCCCAAATAATTCACTCTCTAATAGTTCTCTAGGAATTGAGGCACAATTGACTATGATAAAGGGTTTCTCTTTTCTTCTACCATTAAAATGGATAGCGTTTGCAACAAGTTCTTTTCCTACCCCGCTTTCGCCGGTTATAAGAATAGTAATATCATTATTTAAGACTTTGGAAACTAACTTAAAAACTGCATGCATGCGCGGATCGTTTGAAATTATATTTTCAAAACTATATTCATGTTGTATGTTTTCTTCAAGTTCCTCCACACGCATATGTAATTCATAGTTACTGATTGCGTTTTTAATTGCAGGTTCAAGTCTATTGCTATCAATTGGTTTTGGAAAATAATCAAAAGCTCCTCGTCTAATTGATTCAAGCGCTACTTCGATGCTGCCTTGTGCCGATAACATAATAATAGGAATATTTTGATTATACTCTTTTATTTTTGAAATTAATTCTACGCCATTTGAATCTGGGAGCATTATATCTAATAATACTAATCTAGGATTTTGAGATAACTCATTAAGCATATCTAACCCATTTTCAAATGATACAACAGTATATCCCCATTGGTGTTGAACCCAGTGTGTCAATAATTTTCTTATTGATGGCTCATCATCTACAACAAATATTAGTTTTTCCAAAATATTTCCTTACTCTATTATTTTAGGTAATCGAATTATATAAGTGGTTCCTTTTCCTGGACTACTCTTTACTTGCAATATTCCTTTATGATGATCGAATATTTGCTTTACTACAGAGAGCGCAATACCCGGTGTGGGTGTAGCATCATTCGTAGAACCGGATGAATGAAACTTTTCAAATAGCAATTCTAATTCATTTTCTGAAATTCCAATACCATTATCACTAATGCTAATTTCAACTTCTTTCAGAAAATCTTGAACTGTTACTGAAACGTTATCTCCACTCTCTGTAAATCTCAAAATATTTTCAAAAATTGTGCTAAAAGCTTTAATTAATTTTTCTTTATCTGCAAAGATAAGAATTTCTGCATCAGGTATTATAGGAGTAAATGAAATATCTGCAGTTTCAAAATCTTTTTTTACTTTATCAAAGATTAAATTTAAAAGATCAATGACATTTAAGTTCTCTTTTTGCAAATTAGCACCCCCACTTTCAAGTTCTGAGAAATCAAGAATATCATCAATAAAACGCGCTAATCTTTTTCCTTCAGTAAAAAGAATATTACTAAACTCTGAAACTACATTTCTTGGCATTTCGTCATCGGATGCAATTGCTTCGGCAAATCCAACAATGGAGGCTAATGGAGTTCTTAACTCATGGGAGACATTAGAAATAAATTCACTTTTTATATTGTTAATTTCTTCCAAAATTGTGATTTGTTGTTTTGCTCTATCTTTTTCAATCTCAACCAGTCTCTGCGAATCTTGAAATTTCTGTTTTAAATCAGAAATCTGTTCTTCATTTTTTCTACGTCGAGAAATATCTCGTCCTATGCCGAGCATCCCTGTTACTGTATCACCTTCAACAAGTGGTGTTGCAAGAAACTCATATTTAATTGATTTATCTAATTTATGCAGAAAGTTAATTTCAAAATGAACTGTAGACTTGCTCGATAACATTTTTTGAAATGCTTTTGAAATTTCATCCCTTTGTTCTTCTTCAACAAAATCTATAAAGTGTTTTTTAAGCATTTCCTCAGCTTTATAACCAAGAGCATTTGCACCATTTTCATTTACTTGCTGCAAATAACCAAATTCATCTAAAGAATATATAAAATCTATTGCAGTATTTATTAAAATCCCAAACCGTTTTTCAGATTCCCTTAACTTATGGAGAGTTTCAGTCTCTCGACTTACATCATTTATTACCCCAACAATTTTTTCAATTTTCCCATTATTTCGAATTGGTCCAGCCACATGATGCAAGAATTGTCGTTGACCAAAATTATTTATGTATTGAAAATCAATTGAAGAGTGTTCACCTTTATTTACTTTTTTGAGAAAACTTTTGTAATCACGTAGATATTCTTTCGGGACTCTTTTAACAAGGCTCAGTTTTTTTGATCTTAAAGTCTCCTCAGTTAATCCAAGTACCTTTTCGACCGATTTTGAAATGAAATCATATTTTTCTGTTTTAAGATTATATGTATATACCACAGCATCAATTTTAGAAAATGCGAAATTCAATTTTTCGTTTAAATCAAAATTAAGTTTTATCTCTCTTGATATTGTATCTAATAACGTTTTTAAATGAGGCTTTTTATCTATGTCTATTTCATTTTTATTAGAAATGTCTATTAAGTAGTAGCAAATATTATCTACGGTGCACAATAGAAAAGCACTAGTATAAGTATTGGGGAAAGAAATTTCTGCCAAATCTAAGGATTTTAAAGTGTGAAGTTTGGAAAGTTCAAAAGTAGGAGCACTTATTTCAAAATTAAGATTTTTGATAAAGACTTCGGGCTCTAAAGTTATTTTATTGCTCATAGCGATAATCAAATTAGGATTATCAGCTTTTAAAATATAGGTTAAAGAACTACTGTTCAATTCCTTATACAATTTTAATATACCCGTAAAATCAATATCCATAAGCCATTTTAAAATAAAATAATCATAACTTATAATTTAATCAATAATTTCGAATAATACCTATTGGAGTAAGTCCCTACATAATTATAGTAACCCAGTTTACTATATCAGCTACAAATTGTTAATATAACAATATTCCCTTTAATCTTATGATCAACGAAAAATATTTTAAGAGAATAATAATTCCATCCAGATCAAAATCATTTATTATTTTTACAAACTAAAAAGATGGAAAGTATTAAATGAATATAAAGAAACCAGAATTATTAGCAGGTGCTGGAGATTGGAAAATGCTCAGGACTGCTGTTAAATATGGAGCAGATGCAATTTATTTTGGAGTTGATGAGCTTAACCTAAGAGCAAAAGCCAGTAACTTTCAATTAGATGAATTAGAAGAGGTTGTAAACTATCTTCATGAAAATAATGTTGATGCGCACCTAACTGTAAATGCGGTTGTTTATGACGAGCAGAACGAGAAGATAGATTCAGTTCTTAAAGAAGCGAAACGATGTAAAGTTGATTTTGTGATTGCATGGGATATGGCAATTATTGACAAATGTCTTGATTACGATTTACCGTTATGCATTAGCACACAGGCTTCTGTTAGTAATTCTGGAGCAGCAAAAATGTATAAGAGACTTGGAGCAAAAAGAATTGTTCTTGCACGAGAATGTACATTGGACCAAATCAAAGAGATTAAAAATAAAGTTGATATTGAGATTGAAGCATTTGTTCATGGAGCTATGTGCGTAGCTGTTAGTGGAAGATGTTTTATGAGTCATCATGCATTTGGTCAAAGCGCCAATACTGGAGAGTGTTTACAGAATTGCAGACGAGAGTACGAGATTCATGATACTAGTGGCGAAACAAGTTTTATTATTGGAACTGATTACGTCATGTCGCCAAAGGATATGAATACAATAGAATTTTTAGATGAACTCATCGAAGCCGGAATTGATTCATTCAAAATTGAAGGTCGGAAAAGGAGTCCTGAATATATTGCAAAAACGGTTGCTAGCTATCGCCAGGCAATTGACCTCTATTTTGAAGGGAAACTAAATAGAGAAGTTAAATCAAAAATGTTTGAAGATTTAAGCAAAGTATATAATCGTGGCTTCTCTGCTGGGTTTTATCATGGTATTCCAAGTGGCGATGATTACACAGAGCGTTACGGCAACATGGCTACTACAAAAAAAATGTATATTGGGAAAGTTTTAAACTATTTCAAAAAATCGAAAATAGCTCATATAAAATTAGAAGCTGGTGATATTGCTCTGAACGATACAATATATATATCTGGAAATACGACCGGATTAGTCGAGACAACATTACAATCAATAATGAAAGATGAAAAGCAAATTGAAACTGCAACAAAAGGGGAGGAAATTACATTTTTTCTTGATGAACTGGTTAGATCTCGTGATCAGGTTTATAAAGTGATTCCAGCATAATATTGTGAAATGTCAAAAGTGAAACGTGAAAAAGAAATAATAAAGAGAAGTGAAAACAAAGAATATTTGGAAATTGCTAAAACGGCTGCGCTATCTGCTGGTAAGTACCTCGCAGAAAATTTTGAAAAAAAACATGTTGCTCATTTTAAATCTAAACATGATATTGGTTTAGCTGAGGATATAAAGAGCGAAACTATAATTTTGGATATTTTAAAAGAAAAATATCCAATGCATAACTACCATTCCGAAGAGTTTGGTGAAATCAAAAATCAAAGTAAG
>Ga0164315_10002567_pt1 | contig 13927 bp, 10 predicted proteins | sample GuaBasSedimGuay6_FD_113737 | JGI IMG/M metagenome (GOLD analysis project Ga0164315, IMG submission 113737) | Subseafloor sediment microbial communities from Guaymas Basin, Gulf of California, Mexico - Guay6, Core 4569-2, 0-3 cm | ecosystem: Environmental > Aquatic > Marine > Hydrothermal vents... | reverse complement strand
CTCACGGCGGGCAGAGATTTGTTTACACACGGGATTTTCCGACCGAGCGGAATATCAGGGTGTATTCCCGAGGGAGGAAAATCCCGTGTGCGCCCCGAAGGAAGTGCCCTTGGGGTATAAACAAAGATCAAGCAAGGGCGCGAGCGAATTCATGAATAGTCCGGGCTGGACTCAGGAAACAGATACCCGCGCATTGCGGAACATGCGCATCCACGGTCCATCCGCACCCCAGTTTTCCGGATGCCAGGAGTTCTGTGTCGTGCGGGCAACGCGTTCCGGATGCGGCATCATGATTGTGACGCGTCCATCATCGCTGCTAAGTCCGCATATGCCGCCGACCGAGCCGTTTGGGTTCGCCGGGTATTCTTCTGCGGCGTTGCCATAATTATCGACATAACGAAACGCAACCCGTGCTTCCTGTAATGCAGCATTGCTGGAGAACACCGTCCGCCCTTCCCCGTGCGATGTCGCAATCGGTATACGCGAACCAGCCATACCGGAGAGGAAAATCGACGGACTCTCATTAACCTCGACCAGGCTAAGCCGAGCCTCGAACTGCTCCGATCTGTTGCGCAGGAATTTCGGCCAGTTGTCCGCGCCGGGAATGAGTTCGTGCAGCAACGACATCATCTGGCAGCCGTTGCAAACGCCCAACGAAAATGAATCGTTGCGCGCAAAAAATTCTGCGAACTCATCACGCAGGACCGACTGATAAATAATGGACTTGGCCCAGCCACCGCCTGCGCCAAGTACGTCACCATATGAGAAGCCACCACAGGCAACAATACCCTGGTAATTGCCCAGGCTGTCATTGCCGGAAATAAGGTCGTTCATGTGCACATCGGTTGCGGCGAACCCGGCGCGCATGAAGGCCGCCGCCATCTCATACTGACTGTTAACGCCCTGTTCACGAAGAATGGCAATGTGTGGCTTGTTGCCACCAATAAATGGTGCCGTAATATCTTCTGCCGGATCGAAGCTGACTTTTGCGTTCAGGCCCGGATCGTTTGCGTCGAGGATGCCAGCAAATTCCTCCGCAGCTGTTTCCGGGTTATCGCGCAATGACTGCATGTGATAGCTGGTCTCCGACCACGCTCTTTGCAGCTGCGTGCGGTCAAGCCTGAGAACAACTTCATCGTCGTTGTAAATCGTAAATTGGTCGTCTGGCTCAACCATACCGATATCTACCCAACCGGCAGCGTTCGCCTCAAGCACTTCGTGCACCGCAGCCAGGTTCTGGTGCGCGACCTGAATGACCGCGCCAAGCTCCTCACTGAATAACTGCGCCAGCATGTCGGGTTCCGATCCTGGCAACTGCAAAGAGGCACCGAGCCGCCCGGCAAACATCATTTCAGCAACGCTCGCGAGCAAACCGCCATCGGATCGGTCGTGGTAGGCGAGGATCAGTCCTTTTTCACTCAACGTTTGAATAGCGGCGAAGAATCCTGTCAGCCGCTGCGCGTCATCCAGATCCGGCGTTTCGCCACCCGGGCGCTCGTAAACCTGTGCCAGACAGGAACCGCCAAGCCTGTTCGCGCCGCCTCCCAGGTCGAGCAACAGCAAGTGACTCTTTTCGTTTATACGCTGCAACTGCGGTGTCAGGTGCCGGCGAACATCGGTAACCGGGGCGAATGCCGAGATGATCAGCGAGACCGGCGCCACAACTTCGAAGTTGCCGTTTTCGTCCTGCCAGCTGGCGCGCAACGACAGCGAATCTTTGCCAACCGGAATCGCAATACCAAGATCGCAACAAACTGCAGCGACGGTCTTAACGGTGTCGAAAAGATTGGCATCCTCACCAGGATGTCCTGCTGCGGCCATCCAGTTCGCAGACAAGCGAATCTTGCCGATGTGCTCTATAGCCGCAGCGGCAATGTTAGTCACGGCTTCGCCGACGGCCATCCGCCCCGAGGCAGGCGCATTGAGAACTGCAAGCGGTGTGCGCTCGCCCATCGCCATTGCTTCGCCGCAGCGCGCTTCGAAACCACTGGCCGTGATTGCTACATCGCTTACCGGCACTTGCCAGGGACCAACCAGCTGATCGCGTACAGAAAGGCCACCGACAGTACGATCACCAATATGAATCAGGAATGACTTGTCGGCGACTGCAGGAATACGTAACACGCGAAAGATCGCCTCTTCCAAAGCGATTCCTTCCAAATCAAGCGTTGTCGATTTTGTTGTAACCCTGGTGACATCACGGGTCATTTTTGGCGTTTTGCCGAGCAGCACCTCCATCGGCATGTCGACAACACGATTATCGAATTCATTGTCATTGACGATCAGCTGTCCGTCACCTGTAAGCTCACCGATAACTGCTTGCGGGCAATTCTCACGTTCACAGATCGTGGCGAATTCATCGCTACGCTCCTTGTTTACGATCAGTACGTAGCGTTCCTGTGCCTCGTTACACCAGATACCCATCGGCGACATGCCACGCTCCGCGTTGGGTATGTTGCGCAATTCTATGACCGCACCATGCTTGCTGTGATCGACCGCCTCCGGGACGGCATTCGACATTCCCCCTGCCCCAACATCGTGGATAAGCAGTATCGGATTGTCTTTGCCCATCGCGGTGCATCGATCGATCACTTCCTGTGCGCGCCGCTCCATTTCCGGGTTGCCGCGCTGCACGGACACAAAATCCAGGTCTTCCGTACTGCTGCCGCTGGCGACACTCGACGCTGCTCCGCCACCAAGCCCGATCAGCATCGCCGGGCCGCCAATAACGACAATGTTGGCACCGACCGGAACATCTATCTTAAGTGCATGCTCATCGCGCACGTTGCCGACGCCACCGGCGATCATGATCGGCTTGTGATAGCCGCGAATTTCATGCTCCGCTAATCCGGGAACCCGGGACTCATACGTTCTGAAATAACCAAGCAAATTGGGACGGCCAAACTCATTGTTGAAGGCCGCACCGCCGATGGGTCCTTCAAGCATGATCTCGAGCGGCGAGGCCATACGTTCGGAATGACCGAATGGTGTTTCCCACGGTTGTGCGAATCCCGGAATATGCAAGTGCGACACTGTGAATCCGGTCAATCCGGCCTTCGGTTTCGCACCAAGTCCAGTCGCACCTTCATCGCGAATTTCCCCGCCCGAGCCGGTCGCAGCTCCCGCGAAAGGTGAAATGGCAGTCGGATGATTATGTGTTTCGACTTTCATGACGATATGTACTGGCTCGTCCGAATATTCGAATTGTCGTGCCGGGCCCGGCATCAGTCGTGCGCCCTGCCAACCCTGGATCACCGCGGCATTATCAGAGTAGGCAGAGATTACGCCGTCCGGACTGGCGGCGGTCGTACTCTTAATCATGCCGAAGAGCTTTTCGTCCTGCGCCTCGCCATTGATGATCCAGTCCGCGTTGAATATTTTGTGCCTGCAGTGCTCCGAGTTGGCCTGCGCAAACATCATCAACTCGGCATCAGTCGGATTGCGGCCCAGCCGCAGGTAATTATCCTCGAGATAGGCCACTTCCTCTGCCGATAACGCAAGTCCCAGTTCACGATCTGCCTGCTCCAGCGCAGCCTTGCCTTCCTCCAGCAAGGCGATACTGTCGATCGCCGCTGGTGAATGCACGGCAAACAAATCAGTGGCTGACTCGTCTCCCTGCAACTGGCATTCCGTCATACGATCAAACAATGCCGCGCCCAGCGACGATATGTCTTCCTGTTGCAGCGCTTCCTCACAGGTCAACGCATAACATATGCCGCGTTCAATCCGTTTGACCTGATCAAGATGACACGCCTGCGCAATGTCTGTGGCTTTGCTCGACCAGGGCGAGATTGTGCCCGGACGTGGTGCAGTGAGAATTAGCTGTACTTCATCGGGAAATTTTTCGACTGCTTCACCAGCGAGCAGCAATGCGTCCAGACGCTCCAGCTGGTCCGGCGGCAATTCAGCACGGATGTTCACGAAGTAAGTGAAACGCGCCGCAAGACCTGTCACACGTTGATCCAGCTGCTGCAGGTCATGCAATAGCTTTCGCAGTCGGAATGCGGACAACGCGGATTGACCCGGCAACTCCAGGATATTACTGGTCGTTTCTACCGGCAGGTCAGTTGCTGCTGTGGACAAGCGTGATCCCTGATGGAAATGCAGAGAGGTTTGGAAAGACCGGCATGATACCGAAGCCGCCGACAGGCGACCAGCGAAAATCGCTAGTTGCGGTCACCGAATCCGCCAAAAAGAACCAACGTCATTGCGAGGAGCGAAGCGACGCGGCAACCTCAAACAGGTTACTGCGGTGTGGAATGGCCGCTTTACTAAAATGTCGAGAGGTTGCCACGCCCTTCGGGCTCGCAATGACGTCTGTTCTTTCGGATGACTACTTTTGTCTCTGGGTCTGTGCGACAACACCAAATCAGGACTTGTTGCCCTCTCCCGGCGTATAAACCGGCATCGGGAACTGGGTGACATTGCCGCCCTCGAGTTTGGAAATCTTGCTCGTACCCTGCTTGTCGACCTCGTCGATACGAATAATTGAATGCATCGGCAAATAGGTTCTTTTCACGCCCGTAAACTCAGTCTTGATCTTTTCTTCAGACGGATCGACCACGACGGATGACCGCTCGCCAAAAACCAGTTCTTCGACTTCCACGAATCCAAACAGCGTCCCTTGACCCACAGACCGGGCATAAACCTCGTACACCTGCCCCTGGTTCATGAAGACGACTTTATAGAGCGTTTTGCTGGCCATATTGATACACGCTGCCTGGCGGAAAAGGCGGCTAGTTTACCCAAATTGTTTCATTGAAACTTCCTGTAATTTTTCATTGCAGAATTTACTGCATATGGTCTGATTATCTCGTTTATGGAAAATAGTCTCGCCCATGTCAAATTGATTTATGTGAACTACTCGGCAGCCAAAATGCACCGTAAAACGGCAATATTTGTCGGTACAACCGGGACTTAGCGACTAGTCGCCGGTGAACCATTTATCTGAGAGACGCGATGCCATTGCAGCTACAAATCGTCAGTGACCACGAGGATATCCTTGAGGAAGACTCCACACGTGTTTTTGGTGAGGACGGGGGCACGATCGGGCGTTCGCTGGAAAGCGACTGGATACTGCCTGATCCGCAGCGCTATTTGTCTGGCAAACACGCCACGATCGATTATCAGAGCGGTACCTATTACCTGGCAGATGTCAGCACCAACGGCGTATACATGAACGACGAGGAAGAGCCCCTTGGCAAGGGCAATCCACGACGTCTCTTTAGTGGCGACCGGATTCGCATGGGCGACTTTTCATTCATCGTCGGCCTGGATGAGGGCCAGGGGCTTGAGATGCCACCACCGGAGGCGATGACTGTTGTTCCGGATCATATCGAGCAACTCGTGCAGGAAGAAATACTCAAGAGTGGTGTGCAACTGCTCGATGAAGAAGCGTTGACTGGTGACGCAGAATTTGAATCAGCGCTCTTCGGCGTCAAGGAAGAAGCACCTAAAGAGAAAGATGCGCAGATGAACAAGCCGAATCCATTTGCGCCGCCGCCAAGCAAGGAACATCAGGCAGCGATGAATGCTGCGCAGTTACTTGATGCATTCATGAAAGGTCTCGATATCAGCCGCGCGGAGATTCATCCATCGACCGATCCGCTGGAAGTCATGGAAAATGCAGGTCGCGTTTTGAAAGAATTTGTAGACGGCTCGACAGAATTGCTGGCCAGCCGCACAGCACTCAAAAGCATGTTTCGTCTCGACCAGACGACGGTCCTGCCACGGCACAATAATCCGCTGAAAATCGCAGAAAACACACGTGATTCAATGATGCAGTTGCTGGTCGGTAAAGAAGGTGAATATCTGAATCCGGTCGACGCTGTCCGGGAAGTCTGCCGTGACTTGAAGTTCCACCAGGATGCGGTGCTGGAGGCCATGATCAATGCGTTTGTCGAGTTTGCTGATCGATTCGATCCTGATGAGCTGCAGCAAAACTTCGACAAGACACTGAAAAAGAAACCGTTGTTCAATTCGCTTAACCAGCTGAAATACTGGCAGCTGTATTGTGATTTGTATCCGATCATGACGCAGGCGGGAACAGGCAAGCTGCCGCATCAGTTTGGCGAAGAGTTTGTACGTTCCTATGAAAAACATATTGCCGAGTACAATCGACTGGAAAGAAAAGGCGACAGCCAGAAAGTCAGGCCGGTGCTTGATCACATTCCGCAGGAATCCTATGACGTCGAGGAACTGGTCGACCAGACTGAAGAAGCTGGTTACGGGGATCAGTTCTAGGTTCGATATATCCCCGGGGCAATGCTCCGCTCACTGTCCTGTGATTTTTTCAGAATTATGCATTTGCGGCCATCGAAACCGCCGAAAGAACAGACGTCATTGCGAGGAGCGAAGCGACGCGGCAATCTGTATCAGGTTGCAGAAATGCAGACCGAAAGTCCGCAACAGTGTCAAGAGATTGCCACGCCCTTCGGGCTCGCAACGACGTTGGTGCTATCCGGCTGCTTAGTTCAGGCTTTGCCTTACAGCGTCTGTACGATCAAGTCTGATTTATTACACCTATCGATTCATCCGATTCTCGACCAAATCGTCCACGACACCCGGATCCGCCAGTGTCGATGTATCACCCAGATTGCTGTAATCGTTCTCTGCAATCTTGCGCAATATTCTCCGCATAATCTTGCCTGACCTGGTTTTCGGCAGCCCGGGCGCCCACTGAATAAAATCCGGTGTCGCTATAGGGCCAATCTCTTTACGCACCCATTGCCGCAGTTCTGCGAGGAGTTCATCGGTCGTCTCAATACCCTCCATCAAGGTGACGTAAGCATAGATGCCCTGCCCTTTGATTTCGTGGGGGCATCCAACCACAGCAGCTTCGGCAACACTTTTGTGCGCGACCAGTGCACTTTCCACCTCTGCCGTCCCCATACGGTGACCGGACACGTTTAATACGTCATCGACGCGACCGGTGATCCAGTAATACCCGTCCTCATCGCGCCGCACACCATCACCCGTAAAGAAACGACCTTCATACGTTGTAAAGTATGTGTCGACGAAACGCTCATGATTGCCATACAGAGATCGTGCCTGCGCCGGCCAACTGTCGGTCACGACCAGGTTGCCCTCGGCCGCGCCTTCAAGAACTTGCCCGTCGGCGTCCACGACAGCCAGTTGAATGCCGAAGAATGGCTTGGTTGCAGAACCCGGCTTGAGTGCCGTCGCGCCGGGCAACGGCGTGATCAGGATGCCACCCGTTTCTGTTTGCCACCAGGTATCGACGATCGGGCAGCGCTCGTCACCGACGACATGGTAATACCACTCCCAGGCTTCCGGATTGATCGGCTCACCGACAGTGCCAAGCAAACGCAGGCTCTTTCTCGACGTGCTTTTTACCGGCTCATCGCCCTCACGCATCAGAGCCCTGATTGCTGTCGGCGCCGTATAAACAATGTTGACCTGGTGTTTGTCGCACACTTCCCAGAAACGTGAAGCCGTCGGGTAGTTTGGTACGCCCTCGAACATTAACGTGATCGCGCCATTGGCAAGCGGTCCGTACACAATGTAGCTGTGGCCGGTTACCCAACCGACATCGGCCGTGCACCAGTAGACATCGCCCGGGTGATAATCGAAAACATATTGATGGGTTAGCGCTGCAAAAACCAGGTAACCACCGGTCGTGTGCAGGACACCCTTGGGTTTACCGGTTGATCCTGACGTATACAGAATAAACAGCGGATCCTCGGCACCCATTTCCTCACAAGGGCAATCCGCGTCCACTTCAGCTTCGAGATCATGCAACCAGGCATCGCGTCCCTCGACCCAGTCGATATCAGCGCCGGTATTGCGCACAACGAGGACTTTCTCCAGCGTCTTTACCTCCGGATGCTGTGCCGCCGCATCGACGTTATCTTTCAACGGGATCGCTTTGCCGCCGCGCATGCCCTGATCCGCAGTGATGACGATATTTGACTCGCAGTCGTGAATACGCCCTGCCAGCGCATCCGGCGAAAAGCCACCAAAAACAACTGAGTGCACAGCGCCAATCCGCGTGCACGCCAGCATGGCGACGGCAGCTTCAGGAATCATCGGCATGTAGATTGTGATGCGATCGCCTTTTTTGGCGCCCAGCTTTTTCAATGCATTGGCAAATTTACACACGCGGGTGTGCAATTCGCGATAGGTGATCGTCAAATCACGCGTTGGATCATCACCTTCCCAAATAATCGCAACGTCGTCGCCTTTCGTTTCCAGGTGTCGATCAACGCAGTTGTAGCAGACGTTTAAAGTGCCGTCGTAGTACCAGCGAATATGTACATCGTCTTTCGCCCAGGAAACGTCCTTCACTTTCGTGAATGGCTTGATCCAGTCGATGCGCTCAGCCTGTTCGGCCCAGAAACCCTCGTTGTCCTCGATGGATCTCTTGTACATATCCTCATAACCCGCCGCGTCAACAAGAGCGCGACTCGCAGTCTCGGCACTTACGGCATAAGTTTTGCTTGTTGTCATTATGTGTCCCTGTCTTTCTCGTTCTGATTTACGAATGGGCCGCCGTTGATTACGTAAGCTTTCGCAGTATTCGTTGTGCTTGCAGCAAATGTGGTCGATCGATCATTTCACCATCCAGGCCCAGGGTGCCAGCATCAGGATTGGCAGCGAATAATTCGACGATACGATTCGCGCGTTCAATTTCGGCAGCGCTCGCCGCGAAAGCCGCATTGATTACCGCAACCTGATCCGGATGTATCGCAAGCATTCCTTCAAAGCCATCCCGCCTTGCTCTTGCCGCATAGGTTGCCAGACCATCCAAGTCCCGGTAATCCGTATAAACCGTGTCAATCGCTACCACCGCGGCGGCGGATGCAGCAAACAAGCAGAGAGATCGTGCCAGCTCGTAGGGTGGCAACCAGTTGCCTGATTCATCGCGATTTGCACTTGCGCCAACTGCGCTACTCAAATCTTCGGCACCCCAGCTCAAAGCTAAAAGCCGTGCCGTCGCATCGGCATATTCGTGCATCTTGAAAAGCGCAGCGGGCCTCTCAGTCGCGATGGGTATGATCGAAGTTTGTCCCGGAGAGTGCCCGCCTTCCAGTTCGAGGACATCCAGCAGTTTTGCCAATTGATTCGACTCCCTGGCACCGATGGGCTTAGGCAGAATGATTCCGCGCGGACCGGATGGCATTACTGCACGCAAATCCTGCAATGCGTCTTCCGTGTCCAGCGGGTTAATACGCACCCACAATTCCGCTCCACCCTTATCGGCCAGGAAGTCTTGTGCTATTTCCCGCGCTTTTGGCCTGGCGCTCGCTGCGACGGAGTCTTCGAGATCAATGATCAGCGCATCAGCGCTCGTATCGCGCGCTTTCGCGAGCTTGCGCTCGCTATCGGCCGGTACGAACAGAAAACTGCGGCTCACTTTGGTTTCCGCAGCATCAGCGCCGAGCGCTTGCACTCGCCGACCAGCTCTTCATCCTGGTTATAGGCTCTATGCGCAAATATGACGATGCCGTTGTCCGGCCTGGATTTGCTGTCACGAAGCTCCAGAACCTCCGACTCGACCCTGATGGTGTCGCCATGAAACAAGGGTTTGGGGAAGCGCACCTCATCCCAGCCAAGATTCGCGACTGTTGTGCCCATCGTCGTATCACCCACTGATATCCCGACCATGAAACCCAGCGTCAGGCAGCTGTTAACGAGCGGCCTGCCGTATTCAGTGCCTTTCATGTATTCCGCATCAAGATGCAGTGGCGCCGGATTGTGTGTCAGGGCGCTGAACCAGACGTTGTCTGCCTCGGTGATCGTCCTGGTGATGTCGTGCATGAATTTCTGCCCGACTGTGAATTCCTCAAAATATAGTCCTGCCATGCGCCCTGTCCATTACTTATCGATTACGCATGATAATGCCAGCTCAGCTGGAATTAAACGGCTGACCCGCCGCTCAGGCCGATGGCAGCGCCTCGACGAGCTCCACCATGCGTCGTCGGGTGGCCTCATCCGGAAGTTCGCCAACCGCCGCACCTATGTTATCCAGCATATTCTTCGGCTTGCTGGTTGCTGGCGTCACCACCGTGACCGCAGGGTGCGCAGCAACAAACTTGATGAAAAACTGTGCCCAGGAGTTGGCGCCAAACTCCTGTGCCCATTCCGGAACCTCTAAACCGGAGACACGACGCCACAAACGCGTGCGTCCAAACGGCAAATAAACCAGCACGCCGATACCACGATCCTGCGCCAGCGGCAGAATCGTCTCGGCGGATGTGAGATTGTCCACCGCGTAGTCCACGCCGATAAAATCGATCGGCTCTTCGCGCATTACTTTTGCCAGTTCCGGGTAGCGCCGCGGACTCGTCGAGGTAACGCCGATATAACGAATGCGGCCCTCTTGTTTGAGTTCTTTGAGTATGCCCATTTGCGTGGGAACGTCGGCGAGGTTATGCACCTGGATCAGGTCGACAGGGTCTTTGCCAATATATTGAATCGATCTTTCAATTTGCGCGTGGGCCTTGGCCGGATCCGCGGAACCACCACCACGACCGGCAACATTAACTTTCGTTGCCCAGAATACTTTCTCCGTGGCGTCCAACTCCTGAACAATTCGGCCGGCGACTTCTTCAGACGCACCATAGCTCGGCGCCGTATCGAAAACACTGCCGCCATTTTCGAAAAGAACGCTCAGCACTTCGCGCAGTGCACTCACGTCATCACTGCGTGCGACCGATGAAAACGTCGCCGAACTGCCGAGGCCGACAATTGGCAGTTTCTCGCCGGAAGACGGGATAGCCCTGGTAATGAGTTCGCCGCTCTCAAGCGCGTTCAGCAACCCAGGCTGAAGCGCGAAGGTGGCACCGGCAAGCGTCGAGTACTTAAGGAATTCGCGTCGCTTCAACATCGGGGTCGTCCTCTGCATAGATTCACGGACAGTATACGCAAACGGCGATAATCTGATTCCATTGAAATTGACTGGACGCTAGAATCCCGCACCATTCCAGGCGCTGCCCATAACCAGGTACGCATAGGTACCCTCCGGACCACGCGCAATGTCGATACCAACGCGCATGCCAAGCACCTTCGCCATCAAATAACGAAAACCGACGCCATAGGCCGACCGTGTAGTGGCGGACGACAGGTCGGAAAAACTATCCGCAGCCCGCCCGGCACCGACAAATCCCAGCGCAGTCCAGCGTGGATGAAAATCATAGCCGGCGCGAATTTCAGCGGTAGCCGCAGTCGCACCCTGGTAGCGCAATGCTGGAATACCCTGCATCTCGATAAAGGGCTCAAGATAAAAGGGAACATCGCCACTGGTTGTTGCGCCGTCCAGTCGCCAGCTGAAGGTGTACTTTTCGCCGAATTCGAAATACTGGCGTATCTTCCAGGCGAACTGCTCATAGTCGAAATCGCTGCCAATTGCATCGTTGTTAACGGTTGCTGTCAATTCCGTTTTGAATCCATCCCTGGGACTGAGTCGATAGTCCAGGTCCTCGTACAAACCGACGAAACCGATTCCTGAAACGCTGTTTTCAACCACGGGCAGGTCAATCGGCAAATTCGTCTTAAACTGAACTTCAGAATCGAGATATCTCCAGTTTGCTCCCAGGTACCAGCGGCTTTCACCCAGGCGAACCTTGAACCCCTGATCCAGCATGGCACCCTTGACGTTGAAACGAATGCCATTACCCGGAAGCGGGAAATTTTCATTGCCGAACCAGTCGAGGTTGATATCAGCGTAGCCGGCCATGACGTTGTATCGATAGCGGTCTTTGCTCCAGTTACGAAAGTGCCCGCCACCGACGAACCAGGATTCATTGCCGGTAACGCCTGCAACCAGGGCCGACATGTTGGGCATGATCAGATTCTTGCCGTCCTCCGCCCGCATTTGATCTTCCTTTGGCTTGTGGAAGAAAACCCCGGCCATACCGAGGCCGTTATCCACCGCGGGTTCCGTAATGATGATCGGCACCGGCATGAAACCCACAATATTTTCAACCAACCACTGGCTCGCATCGAACCAGCCATCGTCCGGGTCTTTGAACTTGCTGGCAAAACCTTTCTTCTCGACATCCTCAGCCGGCACATCCTGCGTCGAGTCCTGTGCAGCAGACGGTCTGACAATGCTTATGCAAAGAACGAGGCAAACAGCGATAAGTATCTTGTGGAATTTCATGCGGCGAGAGCCCTTTGGTGCAGTTAATATCTGCCTGACTGCGAGGCGCGGTAGTCTACAGCGGGAATCCGCCAGCTGGCAAACATTGAATATTTGACATGCTTTCGGCTCTGGAAGAATGCAGAATAGCGTCGTCAAACCTGTATTTATCCCTGAGGAGAGAAAGTGAAACAAAAACTTGTCGTTATGATCACCGCGTTGATTTTATTCACCAGTACAATCGCAGCCGATCCGGTCGGGCCGAATCTGACGCCCAGGCTCAAGGGTCTTCTTGCAGATGAAATGCAACAGGTTGCTGCGGCTACAAGTGACCTGACGCTCGCTATTACGGCAGGCGATCATGCAACCGTACACCGACTCGCCAGCGCAGTCCGTGACAGTTTCATTCTCAAGCAATCACTAACAGAGCAGGACAAGAAGGACCTGATGAGCGCAGTCCCACCGGAGTTTGTGGCGTTAGACAGGCATTTTCACGGATTGGCCGGCAAACTGGCGAACCAGGCCGAAAAGAAAGACAGTGAACTGCAAAACTTTTATTTTTCCAGGATGCTGGAAACGTGTACCAACTGTCACGCTCAATTTGCGGCGGACCGTTTTCCCGGACTGACTGAATCGGGAACCGAAGAGCATTGAGGATCAGGGCGCAGGCACTTCGGTGGCAGCTTTTAGCTACCCGCTATTAGCGTAGCGCACCGTCCGCAATCCACTGGCGAATTTCGGCTATTACTGCCGGGTCGAGTGCGGGACGACCCAAAGGCATCTGACTACCGGCATTGCCTTCCAGTTTCTGGATCAGGTAACTGTTACCCGGATCAGTTGGTGCAACCCGGGAGATGGCTGCGTTTTGCGAACTGGGTACGCCAACCAGCTCGACGAAGCTCGTATCAGCATCGGAAAGATTCAAGCCTGCCGATGCACCTGGTCCGGTGTGACATCCAGCTGTGGCGCACGTCGGTGTAAATACTATCGATTGAATCTGGTCCAGCGTCGGTCCGATCACAACTGGCGTACTAATTGAAAACTGCGCGATGAAATCTCCGCCTGCAATGTTGTTACCGGATGGAAATCCTCCGCCAAATTCTCCGTCAAGTGCGTTCGCGTTGAGATCCATAATCAGGGATGCGCCCGTGCCAAGCAGCCTGACTCTGTAGGTGTCATCTGCCAGCACGACACCGGTCAGGTCGAATACGGCACTGCGCTGGTTTGCGCCCGGCACTGATATTAACGTCGCAACAATCGGCACATCATTCGCGTTACCAAATATCCCGTCGCCGCCACTTGCTGTCACAATAAACGTATTCAGGTTGACCGATGTTACGTCGAGATCCTGGTCGAAGCCGGCAACAATCTGTACCGGTGCCGCGGTAAGTACCGCGCCAGGCATCGGCGCCAATGAAGTAACTTTGACCGGCGCAGCCGGTGGCACAATCCGATCATCGACCGCGCCGTTTGTTATCCACAGTCTGATTACATCGATGTCTGTTTGCGAGAGAGGTGCTGCACCCAGCGGCATTTGCGAACTGCCGGCTACAGTTCCCTCGAGCTTCTGAATGAGGTAACTAATATCCGGAATACCGGCGTTCACACGCTCGACTCCTGCATCCTGGCTGCTTGCTATACCGACCAACTCTGCATAACTGTTGGCATCCTCCAGGTTAAGGCCAGCTGATGCACCTGCACCGGCATGGCAACCCGCCGTCGCACATGACGGTGTGAAAACACTTGCCTGAATTTCGGAATAGTTCGGACCGAAGCTCGCTGGTGGTGGTGGTGGTGGCGGTGGTGGGGGCGGCGGTGGCGGCG
>Ga0164315_10002566_pt1 | contig 13928 bp, 8 predicted proteins | sample GuaBasSedimGuay6_FD_113737 | JGI IMG/M metagenome (GOLD analysis project Ga0164315, IMG submission 113737) | Subseafloor sediment microbial communities from Guaymas Basin, Gulf of California, Mexico - Guay6, Core 4569-2, 0-3 cm | ecosystem: Environmental > Aquatic > Marine > Hydrothermal vents >... | reverse complement strand
TATTACCAATGGAAGGAGGGCATAAACACTCCTTTTAAGCATCAATACGATTCAGGAGCAGTATGGGTATCACCTAAGTACACTACTACTTACGTACTAGAAACCACCGACTTTCGCTTTGAGAAATCCTATGATACTATTAGGGTTGTGGTGGAGCTATGTGATTTGAAAGCAAATGAAGTTTACATCTGCCACGGTGATTCGCTGCTTCTAAACCCTATACCAAAAGATAGTTTGCAGCATTTTTGGGAACCTAATGTGTTTCTTAATTCTTCCACTGTGCAAAGCCCAATATGCAATCCTAAAACCGATGTTGCCTATTTCCATTATGCAATAAATGATTCAGGCATTATCGTACAAAAAGATACGCTATTGGTTCGCCTCTTTGATTGTTCTCCCGCTCGTAGTGATACTAGCATTTGCCTTGGTGATGGCATTTATCTCGGAAATCCTGCTTTTATATTCGCTTCTTATGAGTGGCTACCAATGGATTGGCTTGACAACAATCTTATTGCAAATCCTCTGGCACACCCACCCAAGAACATCATCTATTTTGTTTCAGCAACAGACACCAATGGTATTGTGCATAAAGATTCTGTTTCTATCACAGTAAAAGCCTGTAATTTACCTCCAGAAATAGAGATACCCAATGTAATAACTCCCAATGGTGATGGTATAAATGATGTTTTCAACTATCAGAATGATGAGTTTTGGGATATAAAAACTGAAATATTCAATCGTTGGGGGCAGTTGGTATTTTCAGGTGACGGTTCCGAAAGGTGGGATGGTAGATTCCAAGGAAACCAAGTGAGCGACGGCGTCTATTTTTATCAAATCTCTGCACAGGCTATTGGATTTGAAGTGGTATTGGAATATCGAGGATCAGTTAGTGTTCTCAGTAAATAATGATACAAATATGCAATTCAAGATTCTTTAATCCAGAGACTTATTACTACTGTCATTTTTCTTTCCATCACCATGCATAATTTTATATATCATCCAGCCAATTCCAATTAAGAAATGTAGCAAAACAATACCAATAACCAAAAAAAGTAATGTATTATCTCCTCGCATTATTGTTTAGCGCTTACGTTTATTTACTAATTGGTAATTATCATATTGATAAATATTCAAATAAGAATTTTCATATCCACCCTTGGCATTTTTCTTAAAACGAAATTCTGTACTCATAGTATGAATATTTAGCTTCTGTAAACAAGACTCGAATCCAGGACCATAATAATATAATGCATTAAAAAAATACCAACTTATATCAAATCCATTGAAGGCCACTGAAGTAGGTAGTGTTTTATAACGAAAAATAAATCGCTGTTCAAAATCATGGACTGTACTATCCATAGGATCAATAAAATGAGAAGAGCATTGTGTTAAATGCAAATCAACAAGATACTTTACCTCCAACGTTTCGAAACGCTTCCAGTTTAACTCTGAACCAATAAGATAGATCTCAAAGTCTTCTGCTTTTGGGTTAAGCTCTCGTAAAAAATTACTTATCTCAGCTTCATCATTTACCAAATTGATAAGAACATTTTTTCGGTCTGAACTTAAATTGGCAATCATTTTTTTCAATCCACCATCTTGATAGGAGTATATAAACACATTATTAGTATCAAACCCTTGGCCTACATGATGCTGAAAACTTCTATTCATAAAGCTTATTACTTCTTTTTGGTCTCCTTTTCCATCATGAATAATCAAAATACGAGCATTGGGCAAACTATCTGAAACCCAGTCACAACTACTCTCAATAATACATTCTGTACTGGGTGCTATCTTAAATAAATTGGGATTATTTTTAACCAAGCTCATCTCGCGAGAGAAAGGGCTAACCACCTTAATATTATATGCATTACCCGCTTCTAAAACCATCTTCACATTGGATTGAAATAAAGGTCCGATAACTAAATCCAATGACTTAAATTCCTCCTTCTTAATAATTTCTTGAACTGTTGCAGAATCACCTTTTGTATCATATATAAAGACTTCAGCATTAAATCCCATCTGTTTCATGGAATCTAAAGCCATAAGAAAACCTTCATAAAACTGAATAAATGTAAAACTCCGATATGCCTTTGCTTCTTTAGTATGATATACACTTGATGTTCTAATCTTGGGCTCCAAATCGCTATAGAAAGGAATCATTAAAGCAATACGAAAGGTATCTTTACGTGCTAAAATAGAATCGCAGTCAAAAATTTGACTTAGGGTTGAATCTAAAAGCAGTGAATCAGTAATTTGCATCATACTATCGGGCAAAATTGCCACAAAAACAGGAATAGTATCTAATTTCTTTAAACCCTCTGGCATTAGAATCGTAATTCCTTTTTGTAAACCCTTGAATTTCAATTGAGGATTTAACTGCTCTAATTGCTGTTGATTAACCGCAAACTTTTTCTCCAAGCGGTAATAAGTATCTTTCTTCTTGACTTTATACTCTATAATATTATCATAAAGCAATTGAGCTTTATCGCTTATCAGCTTTCCTTGTGTTGGTATTTTAATAATATCTCCAGGGTGTAGATTTGCACTAAGTCCCTGATTATATTGCAAGAGCATGTCTTGATTAACATTAAATGATTTCATAATTCGGTATAGCGTTTCGCCACGCTCAACTCGATGATAGATAAAATTACCATCAGCAGACAGGCTGTCCTGCTGTAATTCTACCTTACCAATTGCACGTTCGCTATAGGGAATTTTCAAGTCCTGATCCAATTGTAAGCCCCGGTCAGTACCTGGATTATTCTTATAAATATCATCAACCGTCACTCCATAGGCCTTACTAAGACCATATGCAGTTTGGTTTTTCTTTACTTTATGAATGTAGAACTTTTTACCATCAATTAATTCAATCTTCGTAGAACGTTCAATACCACTTAAATCCTGAGCAAAGGTCTGAGTTGAGATGAAGAAAAATGCAAGAAAGAGTCCTAATATAATTTTGTTCATAGTTGTATTTTTTTTACTCACGCAAATATCGGAAAATATTTGGAATCCGCTACTTTAATGCTCTTTTTACACAAGGTAAATTCACACTTTGTTTGATTTACCCTCCATTTAATAGTAAAATACTAATCTTCAACAGTCCATGAATTTACACAAATTGTATTAAAACAAACTGCTTTCAAAATGTAATACGGTTAAAAATATCACCCAAATTCAAGTAATTAAATACTTATTTATACATATGTATAAATGCAATGACTATTATTTATACTTTTGCCATATCATTAACTAATAACACAAAATTATGAAAGCATTTAGACTTTATGCATTAGCAATCTTATTGATTGGATTAAGTATTTCAACCTACGCAGGAGATAAATTTGGTATTCGGGCTGGTTATCAGGCTTCAAATCTATATAATGGTTCAACATCTCTTTACGGTGTAAAACACGCTTTTTATGTAGGTGTTTTTAAAGATGTTAAAATGCTTCCATTTTTGCATTTTGGTATGGGACTAGATTATTTTCAAAATGGATCATATGAAGATGCTAGTAACAATATTAGTCTTCATTATTTAAGTGTTCCATTGAATCTAAAATTAAAGCTTGGACCATTCTTCGTTTTAGCTGGTGCGGCTCCTTCTATTAAAATCTCCGAATCATGGACAGATTCTGGCACAAAATTTAAACCATCAAGCGATTTGAAATCCAATTCATTTGATTTACCTGTTTTTGCTGGTATTGGGTTCAAAGTGGCTATTGTTTCTTTTGAAGCAAGATACTATTACGGAACTATTGATGTTAATAATAATACTTTGTCTGGTTTTGATGGCTACAATAACCAATACCTGCAATTGGGTATGGCAGTTTCGATCTAAGGAAAGGCTATTCATTCACAAAGCCTCGCATTAGAGTTATTGCGTGGTTTTATTATATAATCTGATTGCTCTAGATTATCTAAACAGTTAAATCTCCAACAATCTAACATTTAACAATACAATATGGCAACAGTTGACGACAAAAAAATCATCTTTTCGATGGTGAAAGTAAGCAAGGCTTACGATGGTAAAGAAGTACTTAAAAATATCTACCTATCATTTTACTATGGAGCAAAAATTGGTGTTATTGGACTAAACGGTTCTGGAAAATCAACATTGCTAAAGATTATTGCTGGTTTGGAAGATAAATTTCAAGGCGAAGTAGTATTCTCAGATGGATATTCAGTTGGTTATTTAGCCCAAGAGCCTCAACTTGATGATGAGAAAACTGTTCGTCAAATTGTGGAAGAAGGTGTACAGGAAACCATCGATATTCTTAAAGAATATGAGGAGGTAAACTTAAAGTTTTCGGATCCTATGAGCGATGATGAGATGACCAAGCTTATTGATCGTCAAGGCGTACTTACTGAAATGATTGAACAACGAAATGCATGGGAAATTGACTCTCAGCTAGAGCGCTCCATGGATGCATTGCGTTGCCCTGAGCCTGATGCTCTAGTAAAGAACCTTTCAGGAGGAGAACGTCGTCGTGTAGCATTAACACGCTTATTACTTGCAGAGCCAGATATTCTATTGCTTGATGAGCCTACCAACCATTTAGATGCCGAGTCTATCGATTGGCTAGAGCAGCATTTGGATCAATATAAGGGAACAGTGATTGCTGTTACTCACGATCGCTATTTCTTAGATAATGTATCAGGTTGGATTTTGGAACTCGACCGCGGTGAAGGTATTCCTTGGGAAGGAAATTACTCATCTTGGCTCGACCAAAAAACCTCTCGTATGAAGATTGAAGAGAAAGTGGCTAGTAAAAGACGTAAAACATTGGAGCGAGAGCTAGATTGGGTACGAATGGCTCCCAAGGCACGTCATGCAAAATCAAAAGCTCGTTTGAAAGCTTATGACCAGTTGCTTAATCAAGATTCTAAAGAGAATATTGAAAGATTAGAGATTTTTATTCCCAATGGCCCTCGATTGGGTGATAAAGTGATTGATGCCGAGCAAGTGAAAAAAGCCTTTGGCGAAAAATTACTATTTGATAATTTAGAATTTCATCTTCCTCCAAACGGAATCGTAGGTGTAATTGGCCCCAATGGTGCGGGAAAGACTACCCTATTTCGTATGATTATGGGATTGGAAACTGCCGATTCAGGCGAATTTAGTGTGGGCTCAACCGTAAAGGTGGGTTATGTGGACCAACAGCATGCCAATATCGATGTGGAGAAGAGTATTTTCGATGTGGTTTCTGAGGGAAATGAATTAATTCAATTGGGAAATCGAACCATGAATTCTAGGGCTTATATCTCTAGATTTAACTTTGGTGGAAAAGACCAAGGCAAGAAAGTTAAAACCCTTTCAGGTGGAGAGAGAAACCGATTACATTTGGCTCTTACTCTCAAGCAGGAAGCTAATGTGCTACTCCTTGATGAGCCTACTAACGATATAGATGTAAATACCTTACGTGCACTTGAAGAAGGCCTGGAGAATTTTGCAGGTTGTGCAGTTGTTATCTCTCACGACAGATGGTTCCTCGATCGCATTGCAACACATATTCTCGCTTTTGAAGGTGATTCACAGGTATATTATTTCGAAGGTGGTTATTCTGATTATGAAGAGAACCGCAAAAAACGTTTGGGGAATATTGAACCAAAGCGTATTCGCTATCGGAAGTTAAAGCATGATTAGTGATACATAGTATTGATTATTATTATTTTATACTTCCATAATAGTAGTTGTGCAATAATAGTTTATTTTGGTATTTCACTATTTTTTATTACACTACTCAAGTAATCATCTACCATTGCTTCGAACTCCTTAATCTCATTCTTATTCATTCTATCCAAAAAACTTGTTACTACTCTGGATTTTGAATCTATTATCAATTTATGTAATGCTGTAAAAGCTATATGGTCATCGCCAAACTCTTCTGCAATCTCAAAGGAGATATTATTATAATTCTCAGCTAAATGAATATTATTTTCTACAATTGCAATAAGAGCTAATGAGGAATATATGTAACAAATATGTTTGTGATTTTGCTTTTCTAATAGCATGTTTTCGAGTTTAAGCTTCAATTTTGAAAAACCAAATAAGCTGTGCTCACTCATCATTTCTTTATAAACCATGAAATAGATTGCCACTACATTATCAGGGTAGCTCTTATAAAAATCTATAATGTATTCATTAGGGATTAATGGGTAAAAACCTATTGTACTAAAAATAAACTCCTGTGTTTCCAATTTCTTATCATCGTAGTCTAATAATTCTTTAATGATAATTCCTACATTCTCAACACTATCATCAAAGTCCATTGCATTCAATAATTCATCCACAATATCTAAAAGTTCAACACTTTTTTCTGTTTCTTTTTCTTTGGTAATCCTTTTTGAATCATAAATAATCATATCAGGATTATAATCCTTCTTATTATTATACAGATACATTATAGAATACGAAATTGATGTATTCAAATCTTGTAATACTTCATTATCTATAGTATCAATATCAAATTCATCGAACTCTTCATCAAACTCTTCATCAAACTCCTCATCGAACTCTTCATTACCTATAATAAAATCATAGTTTCCTGGACCAGCAGTACGGTCCAATATTTTTCTTGCTCTATCAAACTTTAAAGCATTAGATTCCACTAACAAAGGCCTACCATTCTTACCACCTGTTGTAATCTCTATTTCCTCAATTGTATCATCATCCTCTTCTAGTAGATATTTTGCAATGGCAAAGTCTTTATGTGGGGAGAAACCGAAATCTGCAGCATAGGCAATAGCCTCATATATAATATTATGCACTAAAACATAATCCACCTCATTAATATCAATAAATTGGGAAATAAACTCTTGATACTCCTTCTCACTAAGATTGAAATTATAAAAAATATCTTTAACACCAACGCAGGTAATATCTACTAAGAAAGAAGCAAAAGTATAATTTCCTGTAATATGCTTTCTTACAATCAATATACTCATAACACCCTGTTCCTGCCAATCTTTTGTAATATAGCATTTATGAACTGGTAAGCTACGCCCTTGCTTAATAATATATTGCTTAGGTGAGAGCTTTTGTTGTACACTTTTTTTTCTACTCTTCTTTTTGCGTTTTCTTGCCATAACAGATAATTATTCTACAAAAATAATAAAGTTTAATATAAACATGATAAAAAACGAAAACTAAATTAATCTTCATGATAAAACTCAACAAAGCGCAGAGGAATTTGTCTCCTTATCTCATTTTGTAAATCATAATCCAATTTACTAAAATCCATATTCCATCGTTTATTTACCTCATCATCCCGAATCCTATAAATACTTCCTTGCACAGCATTTATCAGTCCAATATATTGATCGAAAATTGCCATCGTATCCACTTGCATATAAAAAATATAATCCATATTACTAACTACCTTTTCTTTCAAATGCTTCTCCAAATTCTTATTTTTTACAATCTTCCCATTTACGTTTATTTGACCTGAACGCAATAGTTTAAGTCTAATAATATTTTCATAATGATGAATATTGGGCGATGGTGGTGGCGGTACTCCATTAACCGTCTCCCTTGCATCAGCAAATGGAGGCAGATATACAATACCTGGATTTGATAAAAAATAGCGCTTATTTAGTTTAGAATACTCTGGTGTAACACCACAGAAAAGTCGGTAGTATCTTGATAAAGAACCTATTTTTAATCGAAGTTTCTTTACCTCGTGTATTTCTGTTTTTTTATCAATTAGTAAAACTACTTTTGAGCGCTTCACCTTATATTCAGGTATATAATCAATCAGACTATCTAATGTACTGAACAGGGCCGAAAACTTAATAGCTTTTCTATTTATGAAAATAGAGAGCTCCTTAGAAAGAGAATCTTTCGAGCTTGAAATATATACATATTGTACCAATGATAAATCCTCTACACGATCAAAATACTTTGAACTTGGCAGTTCAATGTTTAAAATCGGATTATTCATATATCGCCCATTCACATCCTTATAAACAATTATATTCAAACTCGCCACGCTAAACGACAAAACAGAGATTAATAATGCTGACACAAGCATCCATTTGAAACTATGACGCTTAAAAACCTTTCGAATTGTGATCCATGAATTAAGAAATAAAACAATAATAAATAAGTAGAAAACAAAGCGATAATCCTTTGAAAAACCAAGAAGTTCATGTGCTCCCGTAAAAGCAAAGATAAAAAAGAAGCCTACTACCCACCCAATCTTTGAAAGTGCACTAACGGCAAACCAATTTAGGTTTCGTTGGTCATTCAATATGCTTATTCTTTGAATTTTCATACGACCTTTTCCTAAAATTGGCTTTGTCATCCAATAATTAAAGCTAAACGACTGTCCAAAAATAAATGCCCAATAGGCCGTAAACAGATTATAGAAAAACAAATCATCATCGGTAATTATCCAATAATTGAAAGAATGTAACATAGACCAGACTCTAAGAGACTCTCTAAAAGTATAAATTATGGAATAAAAACCAAAACTAAAAATCAAGCCAATTAAAAGACCTATTATCAAATCTGATCTACATATCTTTAAATCAGAAACTTTATAGGATAGAAAATCTTTTTTTAGGGTCATTACATAGTTTATTGGCTTGTAAAGATAAAAAAACTACAATAGCATCAAGCAAATATTAATTTCTATTAATCTTTAATTCTCCAAATCTACTATTCCACAATAAAATCTTTCGAATAATAAATTTTAACTCCATTCTGGTTCACACCCTGAACAACAATAGAATATATTCCAGGGGTATCTGAGGTATAAAAAGATAAGTCAACTTTATTTCCCTTTGGCTTCAAATTCGTTTTCCAAAACAAGGTATTCCTTGCATCTGGCTTATTGCTGCTTGGTATTATTGTAGTATCCTTCTGATATTTAGTCAGAAAATCATAGGTGATACTTACCGACGAATTGGGGAATTCATAGCCTCCAAAGTCATTCTTATTAGAAATAAAATTGATTATTCCTCCAAAACTGGCATCGCCTTTCTGGTAATAGTCGCGTACAATCTCTATTCTATTTATTCCCTTTGGATTCATCCTTAGCACCGACTCTAAATCATTAACAACCACATAATCAACCATTATAAGAGGAGCATTAAACAATTGCATATCATCAGGGTTGAATATTCGCATTTCAAATACTCCATTTCTTTTATTGAGATGAACATTCCCTGGTAACTCAGTAAAATATTTACTTAAGTCAGCCAAATCTATATAATCCCTTATCACAATTACCTCATCAGGCTTATCATAAAACGGACGAACATGTTTTCTTAATGTATCAAGTCTTACTGAATCCATATACGACTGTATTATAGACTGATTTTGTGCTAATTGTAATGCCAACTCTAATTCATCTTTAGATAAAACAAACTCTTGATTAAACTGAATCGAAGCATGACTATCAAAATCCCGATTAATCTTAATGATTAAATCACCATCCATTCGTTCAGTCGTAAGATAGATTTCACGACTACCATAAATATTCGGCAACTTAGTCTGAAAGCGACCAACAGAATCAGTTATGCTTGAAAAAACATCCTTTGAACCTCGAATACTAAAATATATTCTACGACCTGACAAGTTCTTAGTATGACTCAATGATTTATCATTTAATCGACCACTAATAATCAGCCCATTACCCTCCACGACATATTCATCTGTAACTGCAAATTCACTATTCAAATCATCGGCTACTAATATATATGTCGAGAAACTCTCTTTTGGCACAACACTAACTGATAAAGAAGGCAAAATTATATTACTATCAGTAAGATGTAAACTGCAAGCAATTAAAGCTCGTTTAGGATACTTCTGTGCAATATTTTCTAAATGAGCCCCTCCTATTCTTATTAAGGTATCAATTTGCAGTTTAAGCTCCCCTTCTCTTTGAATAGGCAATAATTCCACAACTTTTGGATTAACAATCTTAATACTGTGCATTGCAATAATCCATGGATAATGGCTCTGCATTTTACGAGTATATGCACGTAGAAGGTAATTGCCGCTATGCAAATGCTCAGGAATAATCATCTGTAAACTTAAATTTTGATTTCTCAGTTTTGCCTTTATTCCTTTATAAAATATGCCATCCTGGCCAATTAAATCACAATAAACAAATGTTGTATTTACCTCACCTTTGTTTTGAGTGAAATCAAATACCCTGAAAGAGATTTGCTCGCCAGTCACATATAAGTTCCTGTCCGTAGTAATATATAAAGAAGTTTCTCCTATCACCTGTGCATGAAGTCCAACAATCATATAAAAATGCAATAGCACAAAAACAAGTATCCTCCTCAAAGAGGAAGCACTCAATAGCATCATGTATTTTTTGTCTTTTTGCATTTATTCAATCTTATATTTTATGGCCAAAAATCTGGTTTTGTTGTTGTTCCACCATCAGAAGTACAATCAACGCAACCCTTATCAAGCAGTGAGTTAGCATATCCAGTTGGAGTTGACACAAGGTATGCTGGGTATTGGATTGGACTTATATCACGAAGTCCAAAACGCAATTCTGTTGGAGCACCACAAGAATTATCAACAATGAAGAATCCTTGAGGCGGAATAAAAATTCGCTTTTCCTTTACTCTACTCACAAAAAAGAAACCTAAGACCTCCTGATCTGTATTCGTTTCATTCTTAAAGTTTCCCTTAATAGCAAATGGCTGATTATTATATAATCCTCCATCTTGATGCATATTAATCTTCATCTGGTTCCAATAGATATAAGCATTATTGGTTATGCTATACTGCTTAACATTGATACTGTATAGATGCTGTAAACGCTGGCTATGATTGTCAGTAAAATTCAGTTTAAGTCCCACATATTCATTGCTTGCTAAATTATCCGTAGCTAATACAAACACATCATTAATAGTTTGGGTATTCCAACAAAGTGATTTGGAATAATCAGGCGGCACCTCTTGGTGAATCACTCCATCATACCACCATTCAATAGGTAATGGCGCATGAAATTCACTAGTTTCAACAACATCAAAAAGAAAATACCTACTATCTGAATCTTTGGCTTTTAAGTCCAATAGAAACTGTAAACCAAGATACACCTGGCCATTAAACCTACTTTTAATACTGTCGCGTTTATAATAAACCTCATCCACATCAGGGCAAGAATAGAATTTCTCAGGCATGGAAACAATCCTCTCATTATTGGGTGTGATCAGCTCAAGGTGATATTCTTTATTATAGTCCAACTCATTTTCATTAAGCCATACTTGATATACACCATCACTTTCCTCAGAATATGCCCAAGTTTTTCCATCACTACACACTAAATGAAGAATGCAATTTGTTAATGGAATACGACTTGGTTTATGGAGTGAGGAAGTAATCGTAACATCCACCATTTGGAAGCCTTCTACATCAGTTAACTGACCAGAAATCACAATCTTATGTGTGGCACTATCTTCCAAATCGGGCTCAAATTCTTTAACACAAGAAACCAAACCCACCAAAAGGATTATACTTAAAAACCGTATTATAATATTAATTCGCATCATAATTTCCAAGTTTAAAAATCCAACTTATTGTAAATACTGGAACAGCAATTACAGAGTACTGATAAGCAGTAATTCCATGATTGCTTACCTCAAAATAAACGGAATATGGATTATCCCTTCCTGTAAGATTATACAAACTAAACACCAATTGACTATGAACAAGCTTCTTACGCTTTAGATTTCCGTCAACAGTAAGCGAAGCATCCACACGAAAATAATCGGGAATACGATATTCGTTTCGATCAGAGTAATCCACAAAAGGCACATTATTCACATAATAAATGGATGTGGGATATGTCATTGGGCGTCCACTTTGATAATTAAAAGTCGTAGAGAAACTCAAGCGTTTACTCAGCTTTATATTTAGCAAAGCACTAACAGCATGTGGAATATCAAAGGCTGCAGGGTATTTCATTCCATGGTTAATATCCTGCCAATTCTCTGCTCCGTCAATTTGGACCCAAGCACGAGAGTATGTATAAGCAATCCAGCCTGTAAAACGAAATTCCCCTTGACGACGCAGCATCATCTCAACTCCATAAGACCATTGTCGTCCTTGCAAAACACTCATCTCTACCTTATCGGAGTTCAAGAAATCGGCACCATCCTTAAACTCTGTATAATCTTGTGTGTTTTTATAAAACCCTTCCACCGAGGCTTCTAATCCATTTTTAACAAAATTCCTAAAATAGCCGAGTGAATATTGATTGCTTCGCGAAGGTTTAATATGATAATCAGCGAGTTTCCATTGACTACTTGGCGAAATGGAAAAGGTTGTATTTAGCATAAAAAGACTCTGATGCATTTGGGTTACTGCAATTTTAATTGAAGAATGCTTATCAACATCTATTTTGCTTGCAAAGCGAAACTCTGGAAAATGATAAGAATTAATTACTTCATTATTATTGTATTGAACTGTATCATTTATATACTGCTCATTGATAGATTTGCCATCACTATATTGATAAACAGTTCTGGGTCCCAATGCATTATATAGACTATATCTAAAACCAAGATTAAACTCAAGCCAATCCATAGGTTTCCAGCGGTCAGATATATAAAGTGCATTCTCTAATCCCTTTTCTTTGCCTAAATCTACTGGAACTCGAATAGAATTTTCAATGGGACTCACCACACCACGGTTCAGGCCATAATAAGTAAGATGATAACCAAAATTCAATTGGTTGCGATTATTAAATAGATAGTTCAAATCAGCTTTTAACTCATTTTGCATCACACTATAGGGGTGACTATAAGCTTTACTCTCCTCCTGAAAATCATTAGTTTCGAATTTGTATTCGGATATCACCATTGAATAATTTCCCCGTAAACGCTTTGAATATCTTTGATTCATCTTCATAGAAATACCATCATTGGAATAATGATATTTATTCACATTAGAATAAGCAAAATAATCTTGGCTATGGTAACCAAAAACAGATAGTTGTGTGTTTTTCAAATCATAATATACTCCCAGCGATAAATCTGAAAATTGTGTACTACTATTCTGAATTTCTTTATCATCTATTCTTTTCAAAATCCAATCGGAATAGGAGGCGCGTACACTTGCTATTACTGATAATGTATCCTTAATAATCGGTGCTGATAAAACTAGATTGGCTGCCATTGGACTAATCCCTCCGTGCAAACTAAATTTTCTTCGATTTCCTTTCCGAGTTTCAATATCAAAAACTGATGATAATCGTCCACCAAAACTAGAAGGAATATAACCTTTATAGATTGTAAAATCCTTAAGCAAGTCGGCATTAAATGCAGGAAAAAAACCAAAAAGATGAGATGTATTAAATACTGGAATTCCATTTAGGTAAAAAGCATTTTGATCAGAGCTACCACCACGAACACTCAGTCCTGAGTTTCCTTCTCCAATACTTACAATACCAGGTAACATACTTGCTGCCTTCACAATATCTGGTTCTCCTGTCATCACAGGTATTTCCCGAATCACTCGACTTGACATCTTTTCCAGTCCAGGATCCTTTTGGCGCATACTCATTTGCCGATCACCATAAACATTCACTGCACTTAGCTCAATTCCTTTTTTCTCAAGCTTTACTTCAAATCGTCCATTTGAATATACAATTAGTTGGTATTTTTGGGTTTTCATTCCCATAAACAACACTCGCATAGTGTATTTTCCTGGTCGTATATAAAAGCTAACCAAACCTTGATTATTTGCTGAAGCACCTTTCTTTAATTCAACTAAATAAACTGTAGCACCTGGCAATAATTCTCCACTTTGAGCATCACGTATTATACCTTTCACCGACACTCTCGAGTTTGCTAAGGCATAGCCTTTCTGGCCTACCTTAATTTTCTTTATTGCACCCGCTTGAGTAGTGTTGATGTATTGCTTTTTACTATCGCTATTTACATCTGGGCTTTGC
>Ga0164315_10002565_pt1 | contig 13929 bp, 11 predicted proteins | sample GuaBasSedimGuay6_FD_113737 | JGI IMG/M metagenome (GOLD analysis project Ga0164315, IMG submission 113737) | Subseafloor sediment microbial communities from Guaymas Basin, Gulf of California, Mexico - Guay6, Core 4569-2, 0-3 cm | ecosystem: Environmental > Aquatic > Marine > Hydrothermal vents... | reverse complement strand
CTGCCGCCGTCCACTCGATTCCACGGGAAGGGCTTTCCATATGGACGACGATTCCGGGTGCCGCGGGATTGGCGGTGTGGAACCCGTCGAGAACAGTATGCAATCGGCCACCGGGGTTTTCGACTGCAATGGAGGCCGAAACAAGCATGCCCAAACAGAACAGAACGCCGGCCAGGGACCGGAAATGAGTCAGAATCATTCAAGACCGCCTGCTAGGGACATTGGGCCCCGTAATGCTGGGCAAAGATGGCAATATCCTGAAGGTTGATAATACCATCCCCGTTGAAGTCACTCCGAAAAGAATACGAGGTGGAATATAAATCCACCGAAAGAAGGGGGAGATCCTGGAGGTTGACGAACCCGTCGCCATTGATGTCAGGGCTGTTGAATCTCAGCGGAAGCCCCGGGCCGCTGACAAGAGGGGACCCATTGACAAAAACCTGAACAAGGCTCTGGCTGTGACCCATGGCAACCGGAGCATTGACCCAACTTGTCATCCCGTTTGCATCGGTGTGATGATCGGCGATCACTCCATAATTGCAGCCGACCAGTCCGCCGTCGGTTGATTCAAGCCACAAGTCTTCGAAGGGAAAATTCACGATCGGGGCCCCCACGGGGTCCAGCAGTAAAAGGGTGATCGTGGCGTCGACCACGTTGCCCTGCTCGTCGTGGGCTTCGGTGAACCTGGGACCGCTTCCATCGGGAACAACCAACAGGGATGCGGTACCCGGACCGGTGAAGGCAATCTCCGCGACGGATTGAACAAGATCGGGAACTCCGGACAGGGCGAAGCAGGACTGGGCGATGATCAGGATGGCAAAAGTAAAAATTAAGGATTTTGGTTTTGACATGATTTGACCCTCTGAGAATTTGAATATCTTACCTCAATAATTTTACGCCTCCAGGAAAATTATGGCAAGCGCACCGGGAAATCAGGAATAAGGCCCGATCAGGGTAAAAGTCAATCTTCGCACGACTTCGCTGGCCACTTCGATCCGCTCCCAGCTCCGGAAGTTGGGCCTCAAGCTTCCTGAAAACCGGGTTCCGTTTGAGCGGTATGTGAAGCAGTATATCAAACGGGACTAAACCACACGACTTTGAGGCCTGAAAGTCCTCGAACAAGTGGGTCCCACGATTGTCGAAAAATCTTTCGAACGATTTGGTGGTTCACTTGTAGTTGAGGTGTCGATCTCCCCCCATTGACACGCATCGTGCCCTGCATATCTGAAAATATTTCATCGCCCTTGATCTCCGCCCGAATCCAACTCCGCTACGGGGGAAACCAGGAGGAAAATCATGAAAACCGCACGAATCGTTTTAATCTGTCTGTCTCTGATGTTCCTGGCATCGGCTGCCCTGGCCGCCACGGTGCCCAACTATCTGACCTTGAGCCAACAAACCGAAAAATGGTTCAAATCCGAAGGTGCCGGGAAACTGGCCACCTTGCGCATGCACACCCTGGTCAGGGGCGCTTTCAGCGGCGCGATCATCCTGGAAAGGGAAATTCTTCTCAACGGCGCTGTCCTGGAATCGGCACAGCTCCTGTTCTCCAAGGATCTCGATGGCAACATTCTTTATTACGGGGACATGGCGGAACCTTTCATGGATGACCCCATCCGGTATGTCGATTCACCCCTGACCGTAGGGAAAACCTGGACCGATTCCCGGCCCGATATCCCGTGCTGCGGCGATCCCGAAAACATGGTCCATTATGTTTTCGCGGTGCTCGACACCAAGGCAATCAATTGCCCCGCCGGGACTTTCGATTGCCACCGGGTGTATATGTCGGTGCTTAATCCCGATGGGAGCACGGAATCCGAAACCTTCTGGTACAACCCCCACTGCGGTCTGGTGATGTTCACCATGAACAATTCGAGGGTTTTTGAACTCCAGAAGGCCATCATTCCCGGGGTGGGAGAAATACCGGATGTGGATTACCACCGTTCTCTGACCGGCTCCGACGTATCCGGACTGCAGGCCAGCCCTAACCCGCTCAATCCCCGGACGGAAATCAGCTTTGATCTCCAGAAAAGATCCCGGGTTCAGCTGCGGGTTTACGACGTGGCGGGAAAACTGGTTCGGACGTTGGTCGCCGGCGACATGATGGATCCGGGCACATGTTCGGTCACGTGGAACGGAAAAGATGACCGGGGAAGCCCGGTGGCCTCGGGAGCCTACATCTACAAGCTTCAGGCAGGGGCGAGCGTAATGACGAACCGGATGACCCTGATCCGTTGATCGGGAGTCCAATTCATTCCGCGACAGCGACCTCGGACAGCAGACTTTCCGAGGTCGCTTTTTGTGTTCAGGGGCCGGTTTGCCGCGGGCGATCGAATTGATTAGCCTGTCCAGGGGGAACGCTTGAGGGGGATGGTTATGGCCTCGAGCGAAGAGGATCTCATACACAGCGTGATGGCGGGGGATCGAGGAGCTTTCACGCGGCTGGTCAAAGAATACGAAGCACCCATCTACCATTCGATTGTCAAGATAGTCAGGGATCACGACCAGGCGGCGGATATCACCCAGCAGGCCTTTATCTCAGCTTTCGAACATCTGGCAACCTACGACCCCAAGCACCGGTTTTTCAGCTGGCTCTACCGGATCGCCTGGAACGACGCCATCAATTGCTGCCACCAGCGGAAAAACTCCCAACCGTTGGATCAATACGAACTTCCTTCATCCGATCCTTCGCCCGAAGACTGTTTGCTGGACAAGGAAAGGGACGACCACATCAACCGGGCCATATCCACTCTCGCGTACAAGTACCGGGTGGTATTGGTATTGCGGCACTATCTCGATTTTTCCTATGCGGAGATCGGGCGGATCATCGGCCTGCCGGTATCCACCGTGAGGTCCAGAATCCACACCGCGCGCCTTTTGCTGCGGGATGAGCTGACACAGGAATCGGCCCAACCGGAATTATGTATGGTTTGAATTGGACCGTACCCGCTCAGGGAAGTATCTTGGGAATAAGGATGTTTCAAATCTTGTATGTGGGAAGGATACCACTCATGAGTCCCGATAAACTGCTCCCGAAAATTCCCCTGCTCCTGATTTCCCTGTTTTTCGTAGTTCTGACGGCCCCGGCGAACGCCGAGCAGTTCACCTGCATCGACCAGGACTACATCCACAACAATTGGTACTACCACGAAAGTTTTCCGTGGCAGCCGAACGACTGGACCCAGCCGGTAGGTTACGCCACCGGAACGGCCTACTTCAGGGTGGAGGTGCGCAGCCTGGATGATCCTATCGACGGCTGGTACACCACCAATACCAGCCAGAGCAGCTCTCCGGATTTTACGGCCCAGTATTTTGCTCCGCAATTGTGCTTGTTCCAGGATGCCCACATCGCGTCCAAACACGCCTGTTTCTACAGCGGGACCATCCAGTTCAGCGGACCGGGAATCTATTACGGCAGCCAGGCCCTGCCCGATATGTACCAGTACGGGGTGATCGATTGGACGCGGTTGCTGATGAATCCCATGATCATCGGCAAGGCCAAAGATCCCAGTGGGTTATCCTATTATGGCCAGAACGTGGACATGCGCTATTCGGTGATCATCGTGGCCGAGGGCGACACCTTTGATCCTCCGGCCTGGTGGGAGGGGGTGTCCCCGGTAACGGACCTGAATACCCCGGTTCCCACCCGGACGGCCCTGGTTCAGAATTATCCCAATCCCTTTAATCCTGCCACCACCATCCAGTACGAATTATCGGAACGGGCGAATGTCACGGTGCGGGTCTTCGACCTGGCCGGCCACGCGGTGCGGACCCTGGTTGGCGGCCGTTCCCTGCCCGCCGGCAGCCACGAAACAGTGTGGCGCGGCAGGGATGATTCCGGAAGGTCGGCTCCCGGCGGTGTCTACTTTGTCCGTCTGGACGCGGGGGATGTTCAGCAGACCCTGCGCATGACCTTGTTGAAGTAGGGCGGTTGTTGGTGCATTGTTGCGGGGAATTGCCGTTCGTGAATGAACCGTAACCGAGGATTGCGACATGGATAACCGTTCCCTGGAAAATTTGCCGACGGAAGCCGACCTCGCCAAGATCACCGATAACAAGTCGGCGTTCATCGATCGTCTGCTTTTGCTCATCGAAACGGAAATCGTTCCTTTGACCCGGCAGGGTGTTCGCGAAGGCAACAAGATTTTCGGCGGGGCGATCCTAAGGAAATCAGACCTGTCCACGGTGGTCGCGGTCACCAACGCCGAGACCGGTAATCCCCTGAACCACGGCGAGATCAACACGATCAACGTGTTTTATGAGCTCCCGCGCGCAGAACGTCCCGCGACGAAGGATTGCATCTTCATCTCGACCCATGAGCCGTGTTCTCTCTGCCTGTCGGGCATCACCTGGACCGGTTTCGACAACTTCTTCTATCTGTTCAGCTACGAGGACACCAAGGACGCCTTCAACATTCCCCACGATTTGAAGATTCTCGACGAGGTTTTCAACTGTCCCGACGGGCGCTACACCCGGAAGAACGATTACTGGTGCTGTTGGGGGATTCAGGAGCTCATCGGGCAGGTTGCCGGGGCGGAGCGCAAAGAATTCGAAGCGCGTATTGCCGTCCTGAGGAAAACCTACGACGAATTGTCAGAAGTCTACCAGGCCTCCAAGGGCCAGGGAGCGGATATTCCCCTGGACTGAGGGTGCGAATCAAAGTCATTTGAGTTAAAGTATTACGAATTGAAAATCTCACTGACCGCGGTGATTTCGCGGACCATTTCCCTCCATTCAAGGAAAACCCCTGATGAGCCTCCAACCGGGACAAAAACTCGGCTCCTATGAAATCGTCTCCCAGGCGGGCGCCGGGGGTATGGGTGAAGTCTACAAGGCCAACGATCCCCGGCTGGACCGCACCGTGGCGATCAAGGTTTTGCCCGAACGCACGGCCGACAGTGAGGATATGAAGGAGCGCTTCGCACGTGAAGCGAAAGCCATCAGCAGCCTGAATCACCCCAACATCTGCATTCTTTACGACGTCGGGCACGAAGATGGCCGCGACTACCTGGTGATGGAATACCTGGAAGGGGAGACCCTGGCCGACCGGCTTGTCCAGGGGGCCATTCCCATCGCCGAGACGCTCAAGATCGCCATCCAGATCGCTGACGCCCTGGATAACGCCCACCGCAAGGGACTGGTGCACCGGGATCTGAAACCAGGCAACGTCATGCTGTGCCGTGACGGCGCCAAGCTCCTGGATTTCGGGTTGGCGAAACTGACCATCGACGAAGGCAAGCCCGACAGCCTCAGCGGCCTGACCCTGACTTCGCCGTTGACCATGGACGGCACGCTCATTGGCACCATGCAGTACATGTCGCCCGAGCAGTTGGAGGGCAAGGAGGCCGACGCCCGCAGCGACATCTTCGCCTTCGGTGCCCTGCTTTATGAAATGGCCACCGGCAAGCGCCCCTTCGAGGGCACCAGCCAGGCCAGCCTCATCGCTTCGGTCCTCAAGGAGGAGCCGCCCGCGGTGTCGGTTATGCAACCCATGGTTCCACCCATGCTGGATCAGGCCATCAGCCAGTGTCTGGAAAAGGATGCCGACAACCGCTGGCAGACCGCGGGCGACTTGAAGCGCGCATTGATGTGGGTGCAGGGCGGCGGCAGCCAGGTGGGTATTCCCGCGCCGGTCGTCAAACGGAGGAAGACCCGCGAATGGGCGCAGTGGGGTGCGATAGCCGTACTGTTCCTGATCGCCTCGGCGATGGGCGGACTCTTCCTGAAAAGCACCCTGGTTGAACCCGCGGTGGTGCGTTCCTCACTGCCCATACCCGACAAGGCCGTTCTGGCCAACATCGGCGGCGGTTCCATGGAGATATCACCCGATGGCACCAGCCTGGCTTTCGTCGCCCGCGATTCGGTGGGCGGGGAACTCAAGCTCTGGGTGCGGCGGCTGGATTCGATGACATCTCTCCCTTTGCCGGGGACCAAAGGCGCCCAATTCCCCTTCTGGTCCCATGACAGTCGCTATCTGGCATTTTTCGCCAACAACAAACTGATGAAAGTTCTGGCCACCGGCGGCCCGACCCTGACCCTTTGCAACGCCCAAAGCGGCCGCGGGGGTTCCTGGAGCAAGGATGATGTCATCCTTTTCACCGCCAGATATGACGACATCATTCAAAGGGTTCCCGCTGCCGGGGGGGATCCCGTGGCCGTGACCGTCCGGGATACGACCCTGGGCGACTACACCCACCGATGGGTCCATTTCCTTCCCAACGGCAGGGATTTTCTCTTTTTTGCCCGTACCGAGGGTGACGGTGGCGGGGAACAGGACGCCATCTGCACCGCCTCGCTGGACAAACCCGGTTTCACCCGGATTTTGCGAGCCAAATCGAATCCCGTCTATGCCGAGGGAAAGCTACTTTTTGTACGCGATGGCGTGCTGATGGCCCAACCCTTCGATCCGGGCAAACTGGAATTGGTCGGGGATGCAGTTCCCATTACCGAGGGGGTTGCCTATGTCCAGGGCTGGAGCCACGGGATTTTCTCCGCCTCGATAAACGGTCGGCTGGTTTACCGGCAGGGTCAGGTCAACACGGGTTCCCTGATGAAGATTTACGATCTCGAGGGCACCGAACTGGAGGCCGTTGGAGAACAGGAGTTCCAAACCGGGTTCGACGTATCCCACGACAACACCAGGGTTGCGGTGACCATCCTGGATCAGTCCAGCAACAATTACGATGTCTGGATACGGGACCTCCAGCGCGGAATCCGCAACCGACTGACTTTTCATCCGGATTCGGATGTTTCCCCCATCTGGTCACCCGATGATTCAATGATTGCCTACGGTTCGCGCCGGCAGGAGAAGCCCGGCCTCTACCTCAAGGCCGCCAACGGGGCCGCAGAGGAAAGGCTGTTGTGGGAGGTCGACGACGGAATCCTGGTCGCCGACTGGTCGCCGGACGGACGCTTTATCGCCTGCACGACGATGACCCCCCAGGGGTCGGATATCATGATTGTGCCGGTGGATGAGAGCCAGGAGCCTTTCCCCTTCATGAAAACCATCAATTTTAGTGAATGGGATCCCCAGTTTTCTCCCGATGGGCGGTGGCTGGCCTTCGTTTCGGACGAATCGACCCTGGAAGAAGTCTATGTGGCCCCCTTCCCGGGTCCCGGCGGCAAATGGCAGGTTTCCCTGCGGGAGGGGGATCGTCCTGCCTGGACCGGAGACGGGAGCACCATCATCTATCTGGACAACGAGGACCGGGTTACCTCGGCCGCCGTCGAAGTGAACGGCAGCGCCCTGAGGATCGGTCAGGTCAAAACCCTGTTTCCGATCAACGGATTCCGGCCCAGCAATATCTTCTGTCTGATGGATGGAGGGAAGCGGATCATGGTCAATGAGCGGCCCATGGGCGGGGACGACTCACTGATCGTGCTGGTTCAGAACTGGAGCCGCGATATCGGCCGCTGATTACCCTAAAGCCTTCTGCGGCCCTGGAAACCCGATTTTCATTGCATTCCAGGGCTGATTTCCTATTTTGAGCCCTCATTCCCACTGATTCCCCTTAGAAAGGTTTCCCATGATCGAAGCAGGCAAAACCGTCAAGGTCCATTACAAGGGCACGCTGAACGACGGCACGGTGTTCGACAGTTCCGAAGGCCGCGATCCCATCGAATTCGAAATAGGCACCGGTACCGTCATCCCGGGATTTGAAGCCGCCGTGGCCGACATGGAAATCGAGGAAACCAGGAGCGTGACCATTCCCGCGGTCGAGGCCTACGGGGAGGTCAACAAAGACATGGTGGGAGAGATTCCCCGTTCGAACCTACCCGAGGATATCGAGCCCGAGGTGGACATGGTCCTGACCATGCAGTCGCCCGATGGGGAGATGCCCGTGCGGATCATCTCCATGGATGAAGAAAACCTGACCCTGGACGCCAACCACCCGTTGGCCGGGCAGGACCTGACCTTCGAGCTGACCCTGGTCGGTGTGAAGGGATTGATCATCGAGGGTTAGTCTCCGGATATTTCATGGCCGGGTGATCCCAAATGGATCACCCGGTTTTTATTCGACATCGCTCTCTTCGGGTTCATCCGCCGGCTCTTCCTCTACCTCGGGGGTGACCAGGTCGCCCACGAACAGGCTGGCGTTCTTGACGAAGAACACGTTGGTCAGTCCCTCGGACAATCCCTCCAGACGCTTCGCGTATTCGGCCTCCTTGCCCCGTTCGGGCGTGGCCAGTCCCAGCATGACCACCTCGGCATCAACGCTTTCGCGCCGGATGACTTCGGCCACCTTTTCTTCGGGATCCTTTAACAGCACTCGGATTTCGGCGTTGATCCTGATCTCATCGACCAGTTCCTGCAGGAATTTCTCGCTGGTCTGCTTGGCCATCGGGGTGGTGGCCAGACTCATGATCTGGACCTTGGCCCGGCGCCAGGCCGAGTTGCGGGTCAGCAGGAAGGTCAACAGCAGCATCAGGTCGCCGTTGCGCTGCAATCCTCCCCACCAGATGAGAATGCGTCGTTCGGAGTTGGCCCGCGGGTAAAGCAACTGAGGTCGGATGCGCGCGAAAATGAGGGATTTTTTCAGGGTTTCCAGACGCCGCATGGCCCGCAGGAAATCGACCTGGAGTTGGGGTTTCGAGGGCCAACCCAGCAGGATGGTATTGCTCGATATCCCCGCGATGCCATTGGCCTGGGCCACATCCACGATCCCGTCCACCAGATCCGGGACGATGTCCACCTCGGGGAAGGCCACCACACCTTCGTCCGCCAACACTTCACGCATTTCATCCCGTGACGTATCCGACTCCGGGGGATCGTTCATGAGGTCACCCACGAGCAGTTTGCAGACCGTGACCACGCCGCGGCCCTGGCTGAACCAGTCGCCGTAGCGAACGAGGTCCAGTTCGGAGCGAATGTCGTCCACGAAAACCAGTAGGTGCGGGCGCCAGTTGCGCGGGGTCATGGGATGTCGGGCCAGACGCACCAGGGCCCAGCGGATAAGGGTTTCGTAAAGGCCGCGGCGGGCGTCGCCCCAGCCCGATTTGCGCTCGCTGCGGGACAGGGCCAACCACAGGGCCAGTTCCAATACCACGGCGATCAGGCCGACCACCGGGTTGATCAGGAACATGACCGCCAGACAGGCCAGACCGCCGAAAAAGTTGATTAACCAGGGCGATCCCAGACTGGGTCGCCAGGAAGGGTCGCCGCTCAACGATTCGAAGGCCGCCACGAAGTTGACGGTTCCGTATACGGTCAAAAAGAACATGGTAACCACGGAGGCCACCGTGTTCAGGTCACCCAGCATCACCGCGGCCAGGGCCAGAACAAGAGAGACAATCAGGGCCGGCAGCAGGTCGGGTTGGCCGTTTTTCACGCGGCTCAGGAAGCGGGGTGCCAGACCGTCCCGGGCCAGGGCGCCCAGAGTGCGCGGGGCGCCGAGAATGGAACCCACCGCCGATGAAAAAATGGCCGCCCACAATCCCGGAAGGATCAGGAAGGCCCCGAAAGGAGCGATGCGGGTCCAGACCAGGGGATCATTCCGCAACTCTTCCCCGGTGGCTCCGATAACCAGCAGCACCGGTACGATCAGATAAACCACCAGGCCGACCAGTACCGCGGCGAAGGCCCCGCGGGGGAGCGAATGCATGGGGTTCTTGAGATCACCGGACAGCCCGAGGCCGGCCATGACGCCGGTTACCGCGGGGAAAAATACCGCGAAACCTTTCCAGAAACCGACCTGGCCGGTTCCTCCGCCCAGGGGAATGGCATCGACCTTGGCATTGAACAGCGCTCCGATGCCCAGGGCCATGATGGACATGAACACCAGGAGCAATAACGGCAGCTGGGCCTTGAGGGCTTTTTCGGCGCCGAGGTAGGCCAGGGCGCCCACGGCGAGAATCACCCCGAAGGTGGTTTCCCGCAGGGGCAGATCCGACCAGACGAAACGCAGGGATTCGGCCAGTCCGTAGGCGTACAGCGTTACCGACAAGGCCTGTGATAAAAACAGGGGCAGGCCGATGGCGCCGCCGATTTCGATCCCCAGGCTTCGGGAAATGACGTAGTAGGCCCCTCCGGCCCCGATCTGTGTATTCGAGGCGACGGCGGAAAACGAAAGGGTGGTGATCAGGGTGATCATGTTGGCCAGCAATATGATGGGGATCACTTTGTACAGGCCAAGATGACCCACCAGCCAGCCGAAGCGCAGATACATGATCACGCCGAGAATGGTCAGCAGCGTGGGGGTGAATACGCCGTAGAAGGTGCTGAGCTTGTTGTTCACGGCGCGGGGGCCTTTCCTGGGGGGATCCTGTGACGATTCGTTTCCGACAGACTACTTTCTGACCGGCCTGGTGTTCAACATGACTTTGCGGAAGGTCCGGTTTGAGATACCTTTGTCCACGGCCCCGTCAGGGTGAGGATGGACTTCACCCAGTACCAGGCAGGAGAGCATTCCTTTGAAAACAACCCAGACCCCCGACCTCAAAATCCGACTCGGAGTGAGCGCCTGTCTTCTGGGGCGGGAAGTCCGATACGATGGTAATCATGCGCGGGATGATTTTGTGGTGGAAACCCTGGCCAAACATGTGACGTTGATCGGGGTCTGCCCCGAAGATGATCTGGGCATGGGAACGCCCCGGGAAACAGTGCGGCTGGTCGGTGACCCGGCCGCGCCCAAAATGCTCGCCACCCATTCGGTCAAGGACTGGACGACACCCATGAACCGCTGGTCCGCCCGCCGCGCGCGCGAGTTGGGCGCCGAGGATCTGTGCGGCTACATCTTCAAGAAGAATTCCCCGAGCTGTGGCGTTTTCCGGGTCAAGGTCTACACCGGTGAGGGAAACCGGTTCGTGCGGCGCGGCCGTGGCCTGTTCGCGGCCGAGTTCTCCAGGCGCTTCCCCTTGGTCCCCATCGAAGACGAGGAGCGTCTGCACGATGCGGAACTGCGCGAAAATTTCCTCGAACGGGTTTTTGCCTACCGTCGTTTGAAGGATCTGTTCCAGGGTCGTTGGAAGCGCGGCGCGGTGATCGATTTTCATTCCCGGGAAAAATTTTTATTGATGGCGCACAGTCCCGTGGGCTTGAAAAAACTGGACCGGTTGACCGCCGCCATCAAGGACTTGAAGCCGGCCGAATTTCGCGACGCCTACATGAAAGCCTTCATGGAAATCATGGCCCTGAAAACGACCCTTGGGAAACACGCCAAAGCCCTGGAGAAAATGGCGGGATACCTCAGTGACCACCTTTCCGCCGCAGAAAGAAAACGCGTGCGGGCGTCCATTGGGGATTTTCGGCGGGGCCAGGCGCCCCTGATCGTGCCTGTGACGTTGTTAAACCACTACATCGAAATCCACGAAGTGGCCGGCGTCGGCTATCAGACCTACCTCAACCTCCACCCCCGGGAATTGATGCTGCGCAACCGTGTTTAAGGTCAGCCGCGGGTTGATATCAAATAATCATTAGGTGGAAATCGCTTAAAATGTTAGTATCCGCCCGAAGATTCAGCCGTTCCTTCGGGTATGGTGGATCATGCTGCTTCCCTCGACAGTCGGGGGAAGGAGTCCGGCCTGCGCGCCGGATTGTATGGGAGCACGAAGGATCGGTCGGAACTAGCCGACTGTCCGGAGGGCTTTTGTTTGCCGGAAATCCGGCACTTGGAGATGAAGAGATAATGAAGAAGATCTACGTGGGCAACCTGCCCTTCAGCGCGACCGAAGAACAAGTTACCGCCCTGTTCAGCGAGTACGGAACGGTACACTCGGTGGCCCTGATCAACGATCGTGAGACCGGTCGTCCCCGCGGCTTCGGCTTTGTCGAAGTGGACGACGATGCGCTGCAGAACGCCATCCAGGCCCTGGACGGCTACGAAATGGACGGCCGTGCCCTGCGCGTGAACGAGGCTCAGGATCGTCCCCGTGGTGGCGGTGGCGGTGGCGGTGGCGGCGGAGGCGGAGGCCGTTGGTAGTCTTACTGCCCACACTGTGAGACGGACCCCGCTTCTGGAGGGAAGCGGGGTTTTTTTGTCTCTGCCGGCTGGCCCTGGAAATTGGGCTGTATCAAGCGGATTTCCCTCACCAAACCGGTAAAAATCCCCACTTGATCGCTTCAATAAATCCGAACATTTTCCCCGCCCGGAACAGGAACTCCAACCCCACGATGATTACCAGAATTGCCGCCACGAAGTTGAATTTTCGCTGAAGCGAAGGAGCCAGACGGCCGGCGCCCAGGCCAATGGCGATCAAAACCGGCATGGTGCCCAGGCCGAACATCGCCATGGTGTGGGCTCCGTGCAGGGGGGTCGGGGCGGTCAGGGCGGCCACGGCCACGGCGTACACCGGGCCGCAGGGCAGAAATCCGTTGGCCATGCCCAGCATGTACCGTCCGGCCATGCTTTGGGTGCCGACCAGGGACATGAATTTTTCAGCAGTAAAACGGCCCAGGCGGCTGCTTTCGACAATTCGGGTGGTAGGCAGCCAGCCCTTCAGGCCCATGCCGAGCAAAATCATCAACACGCCCGAGATCAAAAACAATCCGCCGCGGACCTCATTGGAAGGTCCCGCGGCCTTGGCGGCGGCGGCCAGAAGGGCGAACAGCAAGCCAATGATGGCGTAGGAATTCACCCGTCCCAGATGATAAACCAGCAACGCGGGCAGGAGATTGCGGAGGCGATGGTCGGTCTTGCCCTGGGCCAGGGAAAAGGTGCTGATCAGGGGCCCGCACATGCCGATGCAGTGGCCCAGGCTGGTGGTCACGCCAATACCGAAGGCGGCCCAGACGGTGAGCATGGCGGCGTCGATTTCGGGCGCGGGCCCGCAGCAGCTGGTCATGGATCCCCCGGGCGCCGGGCGCCGGCTGGCAGGAAAACAAAGGTGTCGCTGAAAAAGTAGGTTACCGGGAGTCCACTTTCAACCCTGCATTATGGTGGGATAAAAGGCACGGACATTGACGCCAACGGGGCCGGGAATTACACTGCAGACCGTTTCAGGATCTCCTTCACGAACATTACCCAAGGAAAGGATCGGCGTGTCCGATACTTCAAAAAAGATGGTTCTGTTGACCATGGCCGTGATCATGGCCCTGGGGATGGGTGAGATCGTTTTGCGCGTGATCGACTATGGCAGCATCACTCCGGAGATGAATTTTGGTGTCAATACGCAGATGGCTTTGGACAAGGGCCGCTTCCTGCCGGATGAGGATTTGTTCTGGAAGCTTCCGGTCCACCCACGGGATGCGGCTATCCGCGCCATCCAGCCCGATGTCGATGTTCCCGCCAAGGGGGAACGCCGCCGGATCCTGGTCCTGGGCGATTCCTGTTCCCGCCTTTCCCAGGCTATTCCGCCCTATTCAGCCCTCCTGGAAGATTCCCTGCGAAGCCTGAATATCGAGGTCTGGAACGCGGCCGTACCCGGTTACACCACCTGGCAGGGGCGAGCCTGGCTTCCCAAACAGCTGCTGGCCATTCAGCCTGATGTCGCGGTGATCTATTTCGGCTGGAACGACCACTGGCGGGCCACCGGTATTACAGACGAGGATTATGCCCGGCAAATGCAGGGATCGTCTCTTCGCCTGACCCAACTTTTCAGGAAAATGCCGGACCCGCCGCCCCTGCGGGTGACCGGCACGCAATACCGGGAGAACCTCCAGGCCATGGTGGCGGAATTCGAGGCGATCGGAACCCGTGTGATTCTGGTGACCGCTCCTTCGAACCTGACCCAGGAAGCCCGGGCCCGCATTCTGCAGACCCGCTATTTGATTCGCGGTGATAATGCCGGCGCTATCCATCAGGAATACCTGGCTGTGGTCCGCGAGGTCTGTGCGGGATCGGGCGCGAACCTTTTGGACGCAAGCCAGGTGTTTGCGGCGGTGGGAAATCCGAAACAGCTTCTCATGCGTGACGGCATTCACCTGACGGACAAGGGCCACCAGCTGATGGCCACGTTGCTGGCAGCCCGACTCTCGGCCTCCCTGGCCAACGG
>Ga0164315_10002564_pt1 | contig 13930 bp, 12 predicted proteins | sample GuaBasSedimGuay6_FD_113737 | JGI IMG/M metagenome (GOLD analysis project Ga0164315, IMG submission 113737) | Subseafloor sediment microbial communities from Guaymas Basin, Gulf of California, Mexico - Guay6, Core 4569-2, 0-3 cm | ecosystem: Environmental > Aquatic > Marine > Hydrothermal vents... | reverse complement strand
GAGTTATTTATAGAATAAAAGAAATATTTATGATTAATTTTTTTAGGAAAAAGCATTATCGAAACAGGGCAGAGCGTTTAAAAAAGGTTTTGAAAACCTTTTTAGTGAATGAGCCAGCTTGCCGCGATGGCTTGCAAAATCAAATGTCCTGTGGACATTTGGTGAAGATAGCCGCTTGCGGACGTACTAATAAATAACAATTAAACTATGATTAACTTCTTCAGAAAAAAGCGCAAATCGCTCGCAGACGATAATAACGCTTTAAAATATGCTCGCTATGCCATTGGGGAGATTTTACTAGTCGTGATTGGTATTCTTATAGCCTTGCAAATTAATAATTGGAATGAGCAAAGAAAGAATGCAAATCAAGAGCTAAAACTATTACATTCTTTTAAAATAGGACTAGAAAAAGATCTATCAGATATCAATTTAAATATAAGAATTCATACAAAAGGTTTTAATTCTGCCAATTTGATTCTAAGTTTATTAGAAAACGATCAACCCTATCACGATTCCTTAGCAACGTATTTTAGTCATGTGATGACACCTACTATTTTCGTTAATTCAACAAGTGCTTTTGAAACACTTAAGTCTAAAGGAATTGATCTAATTTCAAACAAAGAGTTGAAAAACAATTTAATTAATGTGTATGATGCCCAATATACTTTTTTTCAAAAAGCGGAGGATCTATTTTTTGAAGAACAAAACATAGGTTTACGTACTATATTCTCATCGCGTTTTGAGGAATCTTATAAGTATGATACAGAAAGCACTGAGATTGTAGGTGAAATTGTTCCTCTAAATTTTGAAAGTTTAAAAACCGATCAAGAGTTTCTATATTTCTTAAAAACAATAAAAAACAGAACTAATGTAATTGTAAATTTCAATTACAAAAAATTAAAAGCTCAAGTAGTTGGGCTTATTAATGCCATTAAAAATGAAATTGAAATAATTGAAAATTGATAACTATTGAACCCATAATTAATTTTAAAAAAAAAGAATTAATGAAAGGATGAAGCCATCACAAAAGAACAAAAAAATCTAATAACCAATAAAAAATAAAACAATGGGAATATTTTGGGATTTAATACAACAAGATGAACTAGAAGAACAAAAAAAGCAAGCCAGTAGCCTTGAAGAAAAAGTAGAACAGTTAGAAGAATACCTCAACAAGACAAAGGCCTTATTAAAGAAAACCTTAGTGGCTTTAGAAAAACATATCTCTCAAGACATTGACGGCGATGGTAAAATGGGATAATTTGCATTTAAATTTTAGCAATAAACTATGATTAACTATTATAGAAAAAACTGTTGCAGGAACAAACCAATACTAAAATCTAACATAAAAAAATGAAAAAATACTGTTTCCTTTTTGCTTTACTTTTTATAACAGTTTGTGGTTTTAGCCAAGAACTTAAGCTTAAAAAATACACACATACACAATTCTTTAAAATGATTAAAGCCGAAAAAGATTCGGTTTTTACTTTAAAAGATGCCCTAATTACTTATAATGAAGCTACAGATACAATTTATAGCTATACCACAACCGATATAGGCGAACATCATTTTTCAAGTACTGATACGCTAACAATTAACAAGGTAATTGAATTAGAGAATGTCCATTTTATCCATCAAAATGGTATCGAAGGACAAGCCCTTAATCATATTGTTTTTAATAAAGAAGTTTATCTATACAATAGTTCTTCTGCCCTATTTTATAATTGTGTTTTTAATGGCAGTTTAGAAATAGATGTAGACATCCCCTTAAACAAACTCCTCAAAAATATTGAAAATTATTATGACAATTATGAAGCCGAAATAGGTTTTTCTAATTGTATTTTTAAAAGCGATATTATTATAGATATTGGTACTATAGAAAGCTTTTCTTCTATAGATGTAATTGTAGAAAATTCTAAATTTTACACTCAAAAAAACAAAACAGAAGCAGAAATTGCGGTTAATAATATTCGGTCGGTTACAATTAAAAACAACCATTTTTTTGGCAATAGTTTTTTAAATTTATTTATAGATACTGTTAATAGCACCCTATTTACAAACAACAATTTTGGCGATGTTCGCCTTGATTTTTTAAAAGCTACATTAAACGCATCGCAATTATGTACGGTAGAAGGTAATACTTTTAACAAAAATGTTATTGTGACTATTGATAGTTTTGATCCTAATCAGATTTACAGATGGAACCAATGGCGTAATAAAATCACAACCAATTATGGATACGAACTTTATGTTGACAGTCTTTTAGAAAAGGAGCTTGACACTGATATTAATTTTAATGAATTATATCAGAACGACAGTATTTTTAATATCTATAAAGACAAATACCGTTTTGAAATGGAAAAAGCCTATAAATATGAAATGAGACTGTTAGGCAATTTTTACGATTTTTATAAAGCCCAACACGATTCTGATTTTGCCAACGATGTCTATATAGAACTCAAGAATTTAGAAACACAACGTTATGCCTATTTATACCACAAACAACCTTCATTTTCTAACTACTTTACCTGGAAAATAAATCAGTTTTTAAAAATGTTTTCAGACTATGGCACCAAGCCTTCTAAAGCCATTATAGTTTCTATTTATGTAATTATATTTTTTGCCTTTGTTTATTTAGTCTTTCCCAATAATTGGGAAACCAAGAGTAAAAACAAATTGATGGATCGTCTTAAATTATTTGCCAAATATTTTAGAAAAAATGAAGGGATTAAAGAAATTTACGAAGAAGAACAACAACACAAAACAATGTCTTTTGAGGAGTTTAGAACATATATGAATGAAAGTAAAAAAGAGATACCTATTTACTTTTTATGGTTGGCAAAACCTATATATTATTTTTCGTCTTACAACTATAAATTAACAAGTCGCTTTTTAAAATACACCGATATTTTAAAAGGCAAATGGGTAGATTTATCACCAAAAAGACGTTTTGCAACTAGTCTAATTATGGGCTTTTGGATTTTCATTTTAATTGTAGTAAATATCTTTATCAAATTTTTAAATGCCTTAACACTTTCAATCAATATGTTTACAACCTTGGGGTTTGGTGAAATACCCATTAAAGGATTACCTCGCTATCTGGCAATCATCCAAGGCTTTATTGGCTGGTTTATGCTGACCATTTTCTCTGTATCATTAATTTCTCAATTGCTTAATTAACCATGGTTAAACTATTTAACAACATTCGAAAAAAACTGGTCGCAGACAAACCCTCTACTGCTCGTACAGCAAACTACCTAAAATACGCCATTGGCGAAATTGTATTAGTAGTGATTGGTATTCTAATTGCATTACAAATCAATAACTGGAATGAAAACAGAAAAATTAAGATTACAGAAAACACCTATATTGAAAATATTAACACCGACTTAAAAATTAATTTGTTATCGCTCGAAAAATTTTTAACAAAAAGACAAGAGACCGTAAATTCTGTTGAAGCTATTTTAGACTTTTTCAATGAGAAAAGACCACTCGATATAAATGAGTTTAATTTTCATTGTTTAACCGTTATGGGTTGGAGTCCTTTTGAACAACATGATAACACCTATCAAGAACTCCTAAATTCTGGGAAACTGTCTATTCTTAGCAACAAAACAATTAAAGATAGTTTACAAAATATGCAAACCAATTTTAAAAGTATCCGTTTTATAGAGAGTGAAATGGAGGAGGATTATGAACGGTATTTATACGATCCTTTCTTTTCTACCATTGACCTTGAAACTTCCTTGAAGGGTTTACAAGAAAAAGGTTCTAGTATAAAAGACCTGCCAGAATTAGATGTTTTGAACGTACAAATTCTATTAAAAAACAAAACATTTAAAAATGGTTTTGTGCTTGCCGATTATAACAGTAATGACCTTATTGGTGAATATTCTAATATGATTCGTAGTACAAAAAAGTTAATAAAACTAATTGATGCCGAATTAAATAAATCAACTCATTAATATGAGAAATTTTTTCAGAAAAAAGAGAAAGACTCTCGCAGATGAAAACAAAACCATGAAATACGCCCGCTATGCCATTGGCGAAATCCTCCTAGTGGTTATAGGTATTCTTATCGCATTAAGTATCAATACTTGGAATGAAAAAAGAAAAGCAACTAAAATAGAGTATGAATATTATTGTAGAATTATTGAAGATTTAGAAATAGACTTAGAAAAAATAGACAATCAATACCAAAAAGCTGAAGAACAAATTGAAATTTGCAGAAGTCTTATCATCGATTTATTTTCAATGACAAAAGACAAAAACTATTTAATGAATACTTATTTAAAAGCACTTAGAAGTGACACTTTTTTTCCAAGTAAAGCTGCTTTTCAGGATATAAAATCATCTGGTAATCTCAATTTAATTACTAATATTAAGATCAAAAACAACCTTATTCGTTATTATAGTGAGTTGGAGAATTTAACTAAACAGTTAAATCAAAATACTGACGAAATAGTTAGAAGAGCTTTCGATTATAAGTATGTTAATGAAGTAGGATATCAGGAATTTGATTATCTAAAAAAAGCTCTTGGCCCTGAAATATTGGCATTATTACCAAAAGTAGATTGGCATTTAAACAAAGAAAGCAACTATTTTAAACAATTTGAAAGTAATTTGGTTCTTATGATCGCTTTGAAAGAAAGGAAAAAACAACATTTTGATAGGATTAAAAATGAAATGCAGCCTCTTTATGATTCACTAAAAAATCTTTGCAACAATTAAAACTATGATTAACTTCTTCAGAAAAAAGCGTAAAACCCTCGCAGACGAAAACAAAACACTAAAATATGCCCGATACGCTATTGGAGAAATTGTATTAGTGGTCATTGGTATTCTTATAGCTTTACAAATTAATACTTGGAATCAAGACCGTATTTCAAAAATTGAAGAAAGAAGCATTTTAAAGAATATTCATAGCGAGTTTTTACAAAATAAAAAAGTGCTGAAAGACATTTTAAAATTTAACAAGGGGTGCTATAATACCACACGACTTATTCTTGAACTCGTTGGAGAAGATAGAGAGAAAATAAAAACCCACAACTTAGACAGTTTATTATTTTTTAGTCTTGAAGCCAATACTTTTAGTCCTTCAGACAATTCTATTTCAGATTTATTGCAATCAGGTCGTTTACAACTATTGCACAATGACAATTTAAAAGATTTACTATATCAATGGGATAGGGGCATAAAAGAAAATAAAATTAGTTCACTTAGGAAGGAAAAGAAAATAGATGACGATATTATACCCTATTTATCAAAGAAGTATTCAATTAAAGACATCGATATGTATGGAGATTTAAAGTGGGAAAATAAATCCCAAATTAAAATTGATAAACTTCAAATTTTAGAGGATATTGAATTTGAAAATATTATGGACGATTATCTTTATAGATTATATGGGGAAATAGAAACACTTTCGAAATTTGAAGAAATCATTGATAGTATTTTAATAGAAACAGAATAAAAGCATGATAAACTTCTTCAGAAAAAGGCGCCAAACATTAGCCGAAGAAAACAAAGCACTAAAATACACCCGTTATGCTGTTGGTGAAATAGTACTAGTGGTATTAGGTATTTTAATAGCACTCAGCATCAATAACTGGAATAATAATAGAATTAAGAAAGAGGACGCTGCATCATTATCTATTAGATTATTAACGGAAACAAATAAGAACAAAAAAGAAATCGACCTACAATTAGAGGACCTCCTAGAACTTTTGGATGAAAACGAAGCTTTATTGTCTATGTTCGGACCCGATTATAAAACCATTAACAGCAAATTATTGGATAGTTTACTTTATGGCTACTTATCAACTCCATTATACGATTTTAATACTGCATCATTAGATGAAGCACTAAATACTGGGCAAATATCTATTTTGCAATCCGATTCTTTAAGAACCTTACTGTATGAAATTCCGCAAAGAATGATTCAGATACATAATTACGAAGAAGAATTAGCCAGAGATATTGAAAACCAAATAATACCCTATTTATACAATGAAATCTCTTTGCGACAAATGGATGAACGGTTCTCAGAAAATTTAAAATCAATAGGAAAAAGCAAATTAGAACATCTGGATAACCGAATTATAATGTCGAAGAAAAAATTTGAAAATATGGTCAATAATAAATATTTTTTAATGGAAACATTATTTTTTGGATATAGTGACTTATCTTATCTTTTTGAAGAAACAATTCTATATTTAGAAGAAGAATTAAAAAAATGAAATGAAGGAGATTATCTATCGACTTAAATTATTATTGTATAAAAGTTTTGCCTTTACAAAATCAAAGGCCTGGTAGACTCCGGATAGTTTTCGGGACAAGCATAACTAATATAACAACAGGGATTATGATTAACTTTTTCAGGAAAAAGAGAAAAAACCTAGCAGACGACAACAAGACGTTAAAATATACCCGCTATGCCATTGGCGAAATTGTCTTGGTAGTAATAGGTATTTTAATTGCCTTGAGTATTAATAATTGGAATGAACATAGAAAAGTTAAAAATGAAGAAATGGTATTAATCTCTCAATTATTAGAAGATGCTAAAGCCGATTTCTTTTTTTTTACTTCAAGATCTAATTACTCTAAAACTCATGACACTCTCTACAGCAATTTAAATGATCTTTACAAGAATCACAAGGTCGATTCAATCAGTGCTTTAAAAGCGAACAACAATCCTTTTGGTCTTAATTTGGCTTATCAATCAAACCTTATAAATAATAACCCAGATGCTTACGATTTACTCTTAGATATAGCAATAAAAACTAAATTAAGAGACTATTATTCAAAATACGATTACGTTTCAAGTGCAATAAAGATGTCTAATAATACCTACGACAAATATGGCACTCCACTTAAAATTAAATATTTCAAGGAATTAAATGAAATTAGAAATGACAGTTCGCTTGGAGGGTTTAAAGATATTATTCTAGATAAAGATGTTATGGCTTATTTAAGTATATTAAGAAATGTGAATTTTAATGCCGCTATACAAGTAGATAAGTTTTTAGAAGTTAATCAAGAACTAATACTAATACTTAAAGCTTATTTAAATGAACACCAATGATTAAATTCTTAAAAAATCAATAAACAAAATAATTGAAATGAAAAATAAATTCAACCAACCTTTCATAATAATAAATAATGGATAGTTTCAATATTATCATGGTCATCGCCATCATCCTTTTCGCAAGATTAGGAGTGCGATTGGTTTCAAAGTATATTGAATTGAAAAAAGAAAATAAGAATAAAATCGAAGAAGATGAAAAAAAAGAAAATAACTAAGAGTCTTTTGATAGGAATGAGCTTCCTGCTAATTATTGCATGCAAAAATACAACCAACGAGGTGGTAGTTAATAACAAAAATGAAAATGCAGAAACAGAAAAGCCTCCCAAAAAACAACGCCCTAGTGCAATTAAAAAAGGAAAGTTTTTCACCCTAGATGATAAACAAATGCTCTATGGAGGAAAAGACAGCACACAACATTTCGATATTACCAATTATACTTTAAAAGACGAGCAATTTCATTATGGTATCGGACGAGAAATTTTTCCTGCCTTATTAGATCCTGAATTTATCACGATTCAAGAAGCTGACTCAATTTGGGAAGATAATGCTCGTTTTATTGTAGCTTATGCTGGAGATGAAGTAAAGGCTTATTCGGTAAAAGACCTAACCCGACATGAGGTTGTAAACGATGAACTAAATGGAGAACCCATTATGGCGGTGTATTGTATTTTAGCCGATTTAGGTGCTATCTACGACCGTCAATATGGAGATAAAGAACTCACTTTTGCACTAAGCGGATACACCTATTACGATAATGAAGTTTGGGATGGATTGGATGGGTTTGTATTATGGGACAGAGAGACCGAAAGTCTATGGTGGCCATTGATTGATAAGGCTGTTTCTGGACCACTAAAAGGAGTAGAATTATTAGAAAAAGACAAAGCTAATTGGGAAGATACAACTTGGGCAGTGATTAAAAAAAAGTATCCCAAGGCACAAATATAAAAATCCAATCAAGATTTTGAACGTCCAAAAACCTGGAAAAAAATTGATGATGTTTCCGATATTGTCACAGAATATTCTTCAAAAAACTAAATGCTCATAACAATTCAAAAAGTGTATCTTTAGCCATTCAATTAAAAAATAACAAATGAAATATTTATCTCTATTAGCAATCCTTTTATTAAGTACAAGCACCCTTTTTGCTCAAACAGAAAAAGAATTAGTTGAATCAACAATAACTAAAAGTAAAATTGAAGGCCATATCTATTTTCTTGCAGACGATCTACTAAAAGGACGTGAAACAGGAACAGTTGAAAATAAAATTGCAGCTTCTTATTTAGCAAATGCATTAAGAGGTTATGGTGTTAAACCCAACCCAGAAACAGGAACCTATTATCAGGAAGTATTTCTAAAAAAAACAACTCCTCCCCAACGATTAACACTGAGTATTAATGAAAAAGAATTCAAAGAAAAGGTAGTTGTAAAAGCTCAAAAAATGAATTTTGCAGGTGATGCTGTTTATTTGGGATTCGGATTAGAGGACGACTATAAAGGAGTGGATGTTTCCAAAAAAATAGTGATTGTAAAAGGTGGTGATGCTGAAAATACTGGTGCACGGGCAGCTTATGGTATGAAAAAGGAAAAAGAAGCTCTTGCAAAGGAAAATGGTGCAATGGGTATTTTGGAATTAATCAAAACCGATACTAAAATTTGGGGATATATAGCCCATAGTTTTAGAGGAGATCGATTGGAAGTATTAACTGAAGAAATAGATCAGTCTTCAAAAAAAGATGGATTTGCATACTTGTGGCTTCATGATGAATATGGGACCTATGCTTTGGATTTTTCAAAGAATCCAAATGTCCCAATTAAATTAAGAATGGAAGGCGAAAACATAGTCCCTGTAAACTCTCAAAATGTAATTGGTATGGTGGAAGGAACAGATCCAGATTTAAAAGACGAATACATTATTTATTCTGCCCATTATGATCACGTAGGAATTGGTGAAGCAGACGATACGGGTGATGTTATTTATAATGGAGCACGTGATAATGCTGTGGGTACTACGACTGTACTAAGTATGGCAGAAAATATTGCTAAATACCCAACTAAACGTTCTGCCTTATTTATTTTATTTACTGGGGAAGAAAAAGGATTATTAGGCAGTCAATATTATGTGGAGAACCCTGTTTTACCACTAGACCAAATGGTTTATTGTTTTAATAGTGATAATGCAGGTTATAACGATACGACTTTAACAACTTTATTTGGTCTTTATCGAACTACAGCTTCTCAAAATATAATAGATGCAGTTGCTGCTTTTGGACTTACTGCTATCGATGATCCAGCTCCAGAGCAAGGATTATTTGACAGAAGCGACAATGTAAATTTTGCAAAAAAAGGAATTCCTGCACCTACATTTTCTTTGGGTTTCACATCTTTTGATGGTGACGTAACTAAATACTACCATCAAGCAAGTGATGAAGCAGATAACTTAGATTACGACTATTTATTTAAATTCTTTAAAGGATACGTACTTGCAGGTAGAAAAATAGCCAATGACCCAGTAACTCCTGTTTGGGTTGAAGGTGATAAATATGAAGAAGCAGGAAAAGCTCTTTATAAGAATTAAGATATTTACTTCTTAATCTATTATAGTAACTACTTTCTCAAGAAAGAAAAAGTATAAATATAAAAAGGTCACTTCGATACGTTTTTTGAAATTAAAAAACACTCAGTGACCTTTATTTATTCAAGTTTATATTTTCAAATCTCCATTTTCCCTCCCTATATGAATTCATAGATTTTTCACTTCTCCTAGAATTCAGAGATATCATTATTGTTTTAAGAATATATCTTAGCTTTCAATAAGAAATAGCCCTTTTCTTGTTCCAAATCTTATGCTGAATGTATTTCAGTACCTCACCGGCAATTGAGGTTTTATAGCCGGAAATAGCTTAGCCTACAGCTTTGGTCGATTAAATATAATTGTTATGAAAGCAAAATTGTTACTTTTAGCTATAGCTTTTCTTGGCTTTACTGGTTTCAGCCAAGTAGGTATCAACAATACCGATCCAAAAGCGAATCTTGATATCTCTGCAACAAACACTACAACACCAGCCAACACAGATGGCTTATTGATTCCTCGTATCGATGATTTTCCAGCTACCGATCCCACTGCTGCCCAACAAGGGATGATGGTCTATCTTACCACTACCTCTGGCAGTAATCCTCCTGGATTTTACTTTTGGGATAATAATGCTGGGCCTGCTGCTTGGTCAAGTGTGGTTGGCGGTACTGTCCAAAAAATAAACGATTTAAGCGATGGTAAATCGGATAATGATGGATCGCAAGATGGGTCTTCTATATTTATTGGTATTGATGCCGGAAGTAATGATAATAGAACAGATAACAAAAACGTTGGGATTGGCTTTGAATCATTAAAAAATAATACAAGTGGAGTAAATAATACCGCCATAGGGTACCAATCATTAATTACAAATACCACTGGAATTAGTAATTCAGCAAATGGTTTCCAAGCTCTTAATTCTAATTTAAGTGGAAGTTTTAATACAGGAATTGGAAACTTATCTTTAACATCTAATTCATCGGGGTCTTACAACACAGGTGTCGGGAGTAACTCGTTATCATCAAACACAACAGGGGTAAACAATACAGGAATTGGAAGCCAAGCTCTTACATTAAATAATACTGGCACTTTAAATACAGCAATTGGTGGATCTTCACTTAGTTCCAATACATCAGGCTATCAAAATACTGCAATTGGAAATTTATCTTTAACTAATAATACTTTTGGTTATGGCAATGTAGCCACTGGTGTTTCTTCTTTACGGAATAATACAGCAGGTGATTATAATACTGCTTTTGGACATAGTGCAGGAATCAATAATGTTTTAGGAAATTATAATGTTTTTCTTGGGGCAAATGCTGGTTTTTTTGAAACAGGAAGCAATAAACTTTATATAGAGGGCGCTCTTGCGTCAGTAAATCCACTTATTTATGGAGAATTTGATAATGATATATTACGTATAAATGGAGAATTTCAAGTAGACAATCCTGCAGGGACAGGCTATGCTTTACCATTATCAGATGGAACTGTTAATCAAGTTTTAAGTACAGACGGTTCTGGTCAGATTAGTTTTGTAGATATCTCATCCGGAGATGCAGACTGGTATGAAGTAGGAACAAGCACCGCTCCCAATGCCATAACAGATGATATTTTTACTCAGGGAAAGGTAGCAATTGGCACCACTACTCCCACTGCAAATTATAATATGACTTCCTCATCAATTTCTGGAAGTGCTAATGTTTTAATAGGTTCTCAATCAACTGCTTTACCTGCTATGGAAATAAACATAGATGGGGCTGGAACAAATGGATTATTTATAGATCTTACAGGAGCACAAAATGGCACGGATCGAGCAGCAATTGAAACAAATAATACACAATTGGGACTTGTTAGTAGTATGGGATTCTTAGATGGAAATCCTTCAAACACAATAATGGGGTTTAGAAATGAAGTGACTACAAGTGGTTCTACCTATTCTTTTGAAGGTGTTACCAATAGAATTTCAGGTACCAGTGGCTCTAAAAATACCAAAGGATTTTATAATTATTATGGTGCTACATCTACTGGAGCATTTTATGGTTTTGAAAACAATATTTTAGGGAATGGTGCCGGAGCTAAATTTGGATTATATAATTCATTTGGTGCTTCAAGTAATGGGTATCAATACGGAACTTATACCATTTTTAATAGTACTAATTCAAACGCTACAAATAGATATGGTCATTATGTAGATATTCCCAATACCGTTGGAGGCACCCATTATGGAATTTATGCAGATGTCACAAAAGCCAGCAGTTATGCTGCTTACTTCCTTGGAACCGTTTCCATTGGCACTTTAACATCGAATAATTATATTTTTCCTTCTTTTAGAGGATCCAATGGACAAATAATGCAAACCAATGGATCTGGAACAGTGAGTTGGGTAGATAGCAGTACCGTAGGAACCGATGATCAAAATATATCTGGTTCAGGCTTATCAGGCACGAATCTAACAATAGGAATAGAAAGTGGTTCATCACAGGTTGTAGATCTATCTTCCTTACAAGATGCCGATTGGTATGAGTCTGGAAACACCCCGCCAAATAGTATCAATGACAATGTTTTTACAAACGGAAAAGTAGGGATTAATAATTCATCTCCAACCGGTTATTTAGATATCATCGCTAATAGTGGAAGTGGCATAGGGCATATTGACCTTACTGAATCAACCGTTAATGATGGAGCAAGAATATTTTTTAGAAATGCTTCGGAAACAACTAATTATTGGACCCTCTATGCAAAAGCAGATAATACTGCAGGTAATGGAGTGATGAATTTTTATTCCAGTGAAGTAAGCACCAATGTACTCCGTCTCGAAAGTGATGGTAAAGTAGGTATTATGCGAAATCCAACTACAAATCCTTTGGAGGTAGAAGGCGTAGCATCAAAAACGACTGCAGGTTCCTGGGCTGGTAATAGTGATAGAAGATTAAAAAAGAATATTCTTTCCATAAAAGGTAAAACTGCACTGGATAAGATTAATGAATTACGTGGTGTGACCTACGAATGGGACGATAATAAAACAGGAACTGAAAGACCTTCAGGTATTCAATATGGTTTTATCGCTCAGGAATTGATGAAAGTCTTCCCGGAGAAAGTTTCTAAAGATAACTTGGGTTATTATCAGACTGCCTATGGCGATTATGACCCTTTATTTGTGGAAGCCATAAAAGAGCTCTACAAAAAAAATGAAGTTCTTTCCGAAGAAAATAAAAATCTATCATCTGAAATTTCTCAACTTAAAAATAGGCTTGAAAAAATTAATTTGATAGAAGCCCGTCTAAATGCTTTAGAAAATTTTGATAAAAATAATACAGATACTGCTAATTCTTTAGCTGAAAAAAAATAGAAATTGTATCTTTTTGCCATGAATTACCTTCAGATAAAAATTAAATCTATTTTTTTCATAATAGTATCGCTGTTTCTATTTTGTTCATGGACTCCTCAGGATGATGTATTAACTAAGATGTCTGAGATGGCAACAGACCATGAAAAGCTTGATTATTTGGGATCTGTAATAACCACAAAATGGTATTCAAATTCCAAAGCTATTGTTAGCTATGCGGAAGTATACGATTCTATTGTTAGAATAAAAGGAAATGAAGAATACCATGTCAAAGCCTTAAATTTTAAGGGGATGGCTCATTATGTGTCTGAAGAATATGATACTGCTATCAACTATTATCTAGAAGCAATTCGAATATTAGAAACAAAAGATAAAGGATTAAAACTATCCCAAGTATATAATAATTTGGCCGGTTGCTATAAGATCAGAAATGATTTTGAAAACACCGAGAAATATTTTGTAAAAGCACTAGAAATAGGGCTTATAGTAGATGAAAAATCTTGGATCGCCTCCATAAATAATAATCTTGCTGTTTTATATATGGAAAACGAATTCTATGACAAAGCAGACCTTATGTTTGGTGATGCTATTGAACATTATAAACAATTAAATGATTCAATAATGTTGGGGATAACCTATATGAATCAGGGGAATTCCAGGATCTCCAGTACAGATTATACAGAAGCCATCAACAATTATTATCAGGCGATTAATCTGGTTAATGAAAAGCAAATCCCGCTTCTTCATGCTGTTTCTCAAACCGGTATAGGAATCGCATTAACGAAACAGGAAAACTATTCTAATGCCCTTCCATATTTAAATGAGGGACTGAATATTTCAAAGAAAATCGGTCACTTTGAACAGTTGATGGAATCTTATAATGCCTTGGCTGATTATTATGCCCAAACTCATGATTTTCAAAATGCTT
>Ga0164315_10002563_pt1 | contig 13932 bp, 16 predicted proteins | sample GuaBasSedimGuay6_FD_113737 | JGI IMG/M metagenome (GOLD analysis project Ga0164315, IMG submission 113737) | Subseafloor sediment microbial communities from Guaymas Basin, Gulf of California, Mexico - Guay6, Core 4569-2, 0-3 cm | ecosystem: Environmental > Aquatic > Marine > Hydrothermal vents... | reverse complement strand
TTCAATAACCCATGAAGGTGCTGCAACGAAACCTAATCTCCATCCCGTCATTGCAAACGTCTTTGAGAAGCCGTTAACTGTTATTGTCCTCTCAAACATTCCGTCAAGGGCTGCCATGCTGTAATGCTTTGCATCATCATATATGAAGTGTTCATAAACTTCGTCACTTATAACCATCAAGTCATGTTCTACTGCAAAATCCGCTATCTCTTCTAGATCTTTTTTAGTTAGCACTGCACCTGTCGGGTTGTTTGGGGAGTTTATAATTAGAGCCCTAGTCTTCTCAGTAACGTACTTCTCCAGATCGTCAACCGTTAATCTGAATTCGTTCTCCTCGTACGTCGGCACTTCGACGGGCTTTCCTCCGGCAAGGATCACGGCTGGGGCATAGCTGACGAACATTGGAGTTGGTATCAAAACTTCTTCACCTTCTCCAAGGAACGTCGCGAGGCTCATGAGGAAGGCCTGATTTGCCCCAACTAGAACCATTATTTCGGTCTTTGGGTCTGCTTCAATTCCATTCTGCTTCTTTAGCTTTTCTGCTATTGCCTCCCTAAGTTCAAGTAATCCTATGTTTGGACCATAGTGTGTTAATCCCTTGTCTAGGGCCTCCTTCGCATATTCTTTTATGTGTTGTGGAGTATCGAAATCTGGTTCTCCAATTCCCAGGGATATTACATCTTTCATTCCAGCAGCAATGTCAAAAAGCCTCCTAATCTCGGAAGGATTAACAAGCTCAAGCCTATCCCTCAGGGCCACTCTCGTCACCTCCAATCAAAATAACGGCGAAGCGTTTAATAATTTATATTCAACCAAGTTATTTATGTTTTACAAGTAAGTAAATGTTTTAATTTGTCAAATGTTTACATCAGAGTTCGGCAATCTTTATAAACTTCATGCGCTGTAGTATATCCGTAAATCTTTTGGTTTGTTTTTAGGTTTAGTATTATTGAGGGAGGTGGCATCGATATGGAACAAAGAGAAAAATGGGCGACAAAAATTGGACTGATTTTAGCGATGGCAGGAAATGCCATTGGTCTCGGTAACTTCGTCAGATTTCCAACGCAGGTCGCAGGGAATGGTGGAGGAGCCTTCATGGTTCCATACTTCCTTGCACTGTTCCTCCTTGGAATCCCCGTGATGTGGGTAGAATGGGTTCAGGGAAGGTACGGAGGTAAGTACGGCCACGGAACCTTGGGTCCAACGTTTTACCTTATGGCAAGGGAAAGCGTAAAGCCAAGAACAGCGTTAATCTTTGGATTAATAGGTGGTGCATTAGCTTTTGCGACCACAACATTGCTTAACAGCTATTATCTTCACTTGATTGGATGGTCTGCAGCCTATTCATGGTTCAGCATTACCGGAGCCTACTTCGGTAAAAACACTGCAGAGTTCTTTAGCCAATATTTAAGCAATCACGGCCAAGTATTCCTGTTTTGGGGTATAACAGTAGTTCTTTTGGGCATTGCAGTAGGTCAAGGTGTAAGCAAAGGTATTGAGAGATGGGTCAAGGTAATGATGCCATTGTTATACATCTTTGCAATAATCCTAGTTATTTACGTCTTTGCGTTAGGTTCCCCACTCGGTGATCCCAACTGGTCAACACTCAAGGGATTCGAGTTCATCTGGTCACCAAACTGGACTTATCTCAAAGAGCACTTATGGAGCGTAATGTTGGCAGCTAGTGGTCAGATATTCTTCACGCTGTCATTAGGTATGGGTATCATTCAGAACTACGCTTCATATCTTGGCCCGAAAGATGATGTTGCGCTATCAGGCTTGGCAACGGTATCATTGAACGAGTTTGCAGAGGTAGTTTTGGGTGGTTCAATCGCCGTTCCACTGGCAGTGGCTTACGCTCCAAAGATAGTGCCTGCAGATGTTCTTGCCAAGGGTAGCGATGCCGCGTTACACTGGATTTCAGAAAACTTCGGTCTTGGATTTTCTTACACCAGCCTACCGAACATCTTCGTTCAGATGGGATCAGCTGGGAGATTGTTTGGAGCGCTATGGTTCCTCCTTTTGTGGTTTGCTGGATTTACTTCAGCAATAGCAATGTACAACTATCTAACGGCACTTCTTGAAGAGGATCTAGGAATTCCGAGGAAGACAGGTACCTGGGTTGTCTTCATAATGTACTTCCTCTTGGGAATTCCAGTAGTGTACATAGATGGTTACCTTGACCAAGTTGATGCCTGGATAAGCTTCCAGCTTGCATTACTTGCCCTATTCGACATAATAGTCGGTGTGTGGCTGTTCAAGCCCGACAACTTCTGGAAGGAGTTACATGAGGGAGCCCTCATTAATGTGCCGGAGATATACAAGTGGATAACGGTAATTATTGCACCAATATTCATACTCCTGCCCCTTATAGGTACATTCTCAGACTTAGTCAGTAAAACACTCGAGTGGCCTGCAAGGATAGCAATCCTTGCAATGCTGACAATTGGAGCAATAGAAACGTACTATGCAATCAAGAAGAAGTACGGTGAGGAATTGGAGAAGAACGAGGTAATTATAAAGGTCTGAGGTGGCAAAAATGTGGGCAGTGTACATGGCAATAGCCTGGCTTGTGATCTTCATAATGATGGGATGGAGCATTAGTAAGCTGATGAAGGCCCAGCAGGCCTGAACCTTTAAATCTTCTTTTCTCTCTTTTTAGTTTGGGGGTGTAGGTGTGAAAAGCCCAGATATTCTCAGGGAAGTTGCAGAGAACTTAAAGCTCACAGTAGAGAGATTGCAGAGGATAAAAGTTCTCGAGCAGAAAAAGAAAGAGAAGGCGATAAAGTTACTAAACGAAGCTGCAGAGAATTTCTTGAAGTTGAGTGGAGAGGTTGAAAAAGATAACGTTGAAATGGCTGAATTCTTGAGGAAAAGATCGGTTGAAATAAAGAATAATACATCGGATAGGGCAATAGAGAGAGTGGGAGAAAAGGAGTATATGGGAAGCATTAAGAAAATGAACTTGTATTCAAAAACTGCATTTTACGACTTCAAACCGACGAGGCTTAAGGAGCTTAGAAGGGCCTATAGAACCTTCATATATGGAATGGCACTATATTTTGTCCTTGCGGGACTATCAACGAGATCTGAGCTCGCAATAACTGCTTTAATATTGGCAATCCCAGCAATCCTCTCAATGTTGAGCCTTCAGAGAAGGGGGTACACTGGACTTATGCTGGCGTACGCCGTTGCCCCCATCCCAATAATACAAAGTGCAATGCTGGTTCGAATGTTCTATGCAGTGTTAAACAGTCCGGAGGCAATAAAAAAAGCCGCTGAAGTTCTTGGAAGAAGCGAGAGCTTTATCGTAGCGTACAGCTGGGTGGTGATTTTGTTATCAATTGCAGATTTTGCTCTGCTTACGTACGGGCTTTACTCGCTGACAAAGCACAGGCATGCATTTCTCTAAAGCTTCCTAATTTTCGCAACGAAAAATCCGCTTGTTTTGTGGGCGTCTGGATAAAACCTTCTAGCTTTCTTTATCTCCTCATCAAGCTCAATTCCGAAGGGTGCCGTTAGGGCCGGTTCTCCATGTTTGAGGGGAATTAGCTCAACGTCAAAGTTATCTAAAACCCACTGGATAACGAATTCATTTTCTTCAGGTTCCAGTGAGCATGTTGAGTACACGAGTACCCCATCAGGCTTTAGAACATCTAATGCCTTTTCAAGCATCTTCATCTGCAAACCTTGGCAATACTTTACATCCTCTATCGTTCTGTTATGCTTCCTCTCGGGATTCTTGTGAATTGTCCCACTACCGGTGCAAGGGGCATCCAGGAGAATTTTATCGAACTCGATTCCTAGCTCGTCTATATAAAGAGATGATTTGTGAAAGAGAATGGTATTCGTAACTCCAAGCCTCGAGAGGTTCAATCTCGTTTCTCTTAACCTATCTTCGCCAACATCGAAAGCATATATTATACCTTCATTCTCCATTAGCTGTGCTATGTGGGAAGTTTTTCCACCTGGGGCGGCTGCCATGTCAGCAATTATTTCTCCAGGTTTTGGATCTAGGGCTACTGGTGGGTACATTGAGCTGGCTTCTTGGATGTAGATCAGGCCCGTAAGGTATTCAGGAGTTGAAGTTATTGAGAATGGCTCTCTTGTTAAGCAGAAACCTTCTCTGGCCCATGGAACCTTCCTGAACTGAAACCCCTTTTTGGTGAGCCTCTTTGTCAGCTCAGCCACGGTTGTTTTGAGTGTGTTGACTCTAAAACATCTTGGTAGAGGTTTTTCCATAGCCTGAGCTATCCTGTAGGCTCTCTCTCCCCAGAGTTGATAGTACCTTTCGGCAAAGGTTTTAGAATAACCAAGAGAAATCAGCTTGTCAATCATCTCTCCATCTTCTTAACGCCTTCTTTGGTTCCTACTAGAACTATATCGGCTATGTCTGCAAATATGCCGTTTTCGACGACTCCTGGGATAGTATTTAACTCTATTTCCATGTCTAGGGGGTCTTCTATCCTTTGGAATTTCGCATCAATTATGAAGTTTCCATTTTCCGTGACTACCGGGCCGTCTTTCTTTTTGCCCATCCTCAGCTTGGCCTCAGCGTTAAATATACTAAGTTCCTCAAGAATCGCCTTCCATGCTACAGGAATTACCTCAATTGGAACTGGCATCTTCTGGCAGAGGTAGTCGACAAGCTTTGTTTCATCTACGAGGACTACGAACGTTCCTGCCCTATACTCTATGATCTTTTCCATCGTAAGGGCTGCACCTCTACCCTTGATTAAGTTTAAATTTGGATCAACTTCATCAGCCCCATCAACTGCAATGTCTATCGCATCAACTTGATCAAGGCTAACGACAGGGACTCCATGTTCTATCGCAAGGATCTTTGCTTGATATGAGGTTGGTACTCCGTAAATATCTTCAAGCTCTCCCCTCTGAATCATCTCTCCTAGAAATTGAATAAAGTAAGCTGTCGTTGAACCTGTACCTAGGCCAACTACCATATCATCTTCTATGTACTTCAGGGCTTCTTTGGCTACTGCCTTTTTCATATCCTCGACGTTCATTTTTCATCCCTTCGTCATGTTATAGTATATTGTTTGGTTATAATAGGCTACAGGCTGGTAGTTTACCACTATCGTATATGTCATTCCAGTAAAGTACAGCCAGAAGAAGAAAAAGCTCCAGAATGTTTTCTTAAGCAACACCCTCTCATTTTTTAATTCTTCGGGAATATCTTTAACGAGGCCTATAATTATCTTTGGAGAAATGACATAGATTGCCCATCCTATTATCCATCCTAGTGGAGCGTAAGCTGAAGCTATTCCGCTTATAACCCCGGCTATTGTAAATATTGCATATGCTATGAGCATCATTTTATTCTCTGGATTCACCGCTCTCACCCAGTTCGCTTTGGTTTTCTGACTCCATTTTAAATAGTTTTTCCTCGAGTTCTAAAATTTTCAATAGAGCTTCTCTACTTAAGATACTTTCTAGTTCCATTCTAGCTTTGATTGCCATATCGAACTTTGAGGAAAAGCTTCCAACGCTAATCCAGCTAAGTTTTTCTCCTTTTACTATTACATCGATGTCACATAGCCTCTTATATCCCCTGTACTCCAATCCCTTGAGCAGAAACTTTACCCTCTCAGGTTTTTCCCAAGTTATTAGCCTTAGCCTGTAAACTGGCACTTTGAGAAAAGGCCTAGGATAGTCCCAATCCCACCCCTCTGCTACTACAAATCCCAGATCTAAATCCTCTATCACTATCATGAGTCTCTCTATATTTTCTTTATAATAACCAAAAGCATCGTACAGCTTTATTGTTATCTCATTCCATTCTGGTTTTGTTTCCAATATAATTACTGGAGCCTCGAGCATAATCGTTCTGTAAACTTCATGAAACTTCTTTGACACGAGTAAGGCTTTGATGATATCTTCAAACGAAAGAGCTCTTGTAAGAGGTTTCTCCGTTACCATAATTAGAGTGCTTGAGGGGGAGGATGCGAGAATAGCGTCACGAGGATCGAAAATCTGTCCTCCAACTTTTTCCTTTAGAACTTTTGTTCCCTTTTCGACATCGGGGACCCTAATTATGATCATTGGAGCTGCAGGAGTTATTTTTACCTGGGCTTTCAGGTTTATTATATCTGTGAGAACCTTCCAAGGATGCTCCTTAAGTAGTATGGCCGTTTCCCTATCCTTAAGCACTAATATCGTTTCAAGTTCTTTTGCAAGTCTGAATGCATCCTCTGGTGTCATAGTTTCTCTCGTAATCTCTAACTCTCCCTCAACGAAGAAAATTGCAGGCCCTAATCGCAGAAATCTCATCATAATCCCCTCGGAAACCTATATCCTCTATCAAATGCTGTTCCCGAAGGATAAGGAAGCTTAAAAACTTTCCAGTCAGGGTACGTTATTATGTTAACTGAGTGCACACCATTTAGGCCAAATTTTTCTTTTGGATCATGCCCATATAGCAGAAAGTCTGCCTTTAAATCGGAAACATCCTCTGGCTCATGTCCAACTCCGATGCTTTTTCCCCAGATGTTGAGTACTGTGCCGGATCTGACAATTATTGCAGAATTTTGAAAAATTTCCCTTATTATCTCCTCTTTGTCTTCGTTTCCTGGAATTATATATAGTTGGTCAGTTTTAGAAAGAATTCGCTTTAGCACTTCAAGTTTTCTCCTGTATGCTCCCTCTAACCATGGTTTTCTCTCAAGTTTTATATTATCAACGAGGTCTCCTGTGTGGATTATAATATCAGGTTGAACTTCTTTCAGAAGCCTTTGGAGGAATTTGTATACGGATTCGGGAGTATCGCTTATGTGCAATATCTTCTTTTGGGAGAGCTTAATATCTTCCGGTACTTTAATTCTCTTGCTAAATATCCACACAACTTTTAGCTAGGTTTTTATCATCTTTAAACTTTTCTATCCCTGGGTGATTGAATGGAAAAGAAAAGGTTGCACCTGATCATTGCTGATTCAGAGCTAGAAACTGTCCCAGAGTCAATCCTGGATCATCCGGCCATCGTTAACTATGCTAGGAGAAGGAAGAAAAAGCCGGAAAGAATTATTCTAGATTCAACGTACCATCATTCAGCGCTCAGACAGCTAGAAGATGGGGAAAGGAGGGGGAGACCTGATATAGTCCATATATGCCTATTGAATGCCCTTGATAGCATATTAAATAAGGAGGATCGGCTGAGAGTCTACGTCCACACAAGGAATGATTATGTAATATACATTGATCCATCCACTAGGCTTCCGAGAAACTACAACAGATTCATAGGGTTAATGGAAAGCCTGTTTGAGAAGAAGACTGTGCCCGAAGATCTAAAATTGCTGAGGCTAGAGAAAAAGTCATTAAACGAACTTATTTCGGAAATAAATCCAGATGCTGTTTTTATCATGCATGAAAACGGTGAGTTCATGATACCAAAGCACTTCGGTAAACTCCTTTCGAAGTTTAAGAGGCCCGTAGTAATTGTGGGAGGCTTTCCACACGGTGACTTTAGGAGTAAAGTTGAGGGAGTTAAGATAAGCCTATATCGAGAACCTCTAATGGCGTGGACTATTGTTAATGAGGTAATAGTATCGTACGAATGGGAGGTCATCAAATAACTTTATAATTCGTGTTTCAAGAGTAGAGTTAAGATGAACCTACAGGAGGGAGTCAAATGAGAGGTAAGAGCCTATATTTTGTTTTTATACTAATAGCTTACACAGTTGGAATATGGACATTTTCACTTATTCCAAAGATATTAATGACAGCTGGACTAACAGGGCTGGCTCTAATGGCTGGTTTTTCAATAGTAATTGGAGCTATTATCACGATTGAAGTGAATAGCATAATGAAAAAAGCCTACAGAGTTCATGAGTTCATGACGAAAATTGGAAGAACTCCAACTGTTTCGCTTGTTTTGTTGGCATTTCTATTTATTGTAACATCTATTATAGGTCATTATACAGGAGTTGCCCTTGAAAAAATCTTAGGATTTACAATTCCCGGTGTGGGAATTTTTGTAGTGTTATTAGGTCTACTGTTGCTGATTATGGCAAAGTCAAAGTCTTTGGATCTAATTGTGATATTCTCTGTTCTATTGGTAATCTTGACTATCTTTGCGGCCACCTTCTTAGGGTCAAAAGTTGATGATGTTGTTACGAAGGAGGCTTCATATCAGTACATATCAACGACCCTTACAAAGCTTCATACATTTACAGGTGAAATTCCAATTTCAATGGTCGTTGAGACATTTCTGGCTTCTCTATTGACTTTCGGACTTGGCGTAGGATTTTATTATGTGATAGGTTCCTCCCTAGCTACAGTGAATCTAGACATAAGGAAGATACTTGGAATTGTTATAGCCCTTCAGATCTTTCTATCTTTCCTTGCTGCCTTGATCGTTACTTATTCCATCGGAATATCCCATCAAGCCTACTGGAGTGCTTTTGAGAAGGGGCAAGCTGCTGAGGCCATGGAAGTCTATAATAAATATTTCAGACCTCTTTGGAAAGAATATACATCCCCAGAGAGGATAGAAGTTAAGTCTCTAGTTGAAACAATATTTGGAATTCCAGAAATTCTAAAGAAGCTTAAAATTGAAGGCTGGTTCGGTTTTACGCTTGCACTAATGCTTTCCATATTCTTAGCGGGCTTTACTACAATCTTGGTGCTTTTGGAAAGTGGGGCCCAGCTAGCAATGGACGTATTCCAGATAAGTAGGAAAGATAGTTTGGTGTTTGTGGGAGTAATATCTGCGATCTTATCGGGCCTTGGGTACTTTGAACCTTTGAGGGCAGTTCTAGTTGCTACAATTGTAACAATGATTCCAATATACTCCCTAGTGGAGCTCCTTCCCCTAATGAAAGTTGAGGAATACAGAGGAAAAGCAATTATTTTAATGGTTATACTAATTGCTCTCTGGGTTCCACTTATAATTGCCGCTCTCAGGGGAGGAAGAGATACAGCTGTACTTGGCATGATAGTGGGGGGTATGTTATTAATCCCATTGGCATTCAACAAAATCCTTACACGTTCCCCAAGGGGATGAAAAAACTAATAAATTGAACTCCTCAAAACCCGACGAAAAAGAAAGAGGTGGTGAAAATGGGCGACAAGACGAAGGTTCAGGTAAGCAAGCTCAAGCCCGGAAGGTACATAATCATCGATGATGAGCCCTGCAGGATAGTGAACATAACAGTTTCCTCCCCAGGAAAGCACGGTTCTGCAAAGGCTAGAATTGAGGCAGTTGGAATCTTCGATGGCAAAGTTAGGAGCATTGTAAAGCCAACAAGTGCTGAAGTTGATGTTCCAATAATCGACAAGAAGACTGCTCAAGTAATAGCGATTACTCCAGACACTGTTCAGATAATGGATATGGAAACCTATGAGATGTTTGAGGTTCCTATTGACACCGGTGTCGCTGAGGAAATTAGGGATCAGCTTAAGGAAGGAATTAATGTTGAGTACTGGGAGACCCTTGGAAGGATCAAGATAATGAGGATAAAGGGAGAAGGCGAGTGATCAGACCTTTATTTCTTTTCCCACATATATTCCTTCAACGTTTCCCAGTTTTAAGTAGAGGTATGCGAACTCTTCTAAGCCTGTGCAGTGCCCAGGATAAAGCTTCCTAATCTCGAGCTTCTTAAGTTCTCTCACGGCATCATCTAAGATTTCTTTACTGGCTCCTCTTAAGTGGAATCCACCTATAAGAGCAAGTATCCTTTCTCCGCTCAAATTAATCGCATGCCTCGCGATGTTTACTATTCCGCTATGCCCACAACCACTTATTACTACAATTCCCTTATCTGTCTTGAGTATTAGGGCGATATCATCTCTAACTGGATCCTTTCTGCCATCGGGGAAGTAGCCCACGGCTCTATCCCAAGTCGTTCTCTGTATCTCTCCATAGCTCATGAACCCAGGAAGAAATTCCTGGGGCTTATCACTAAGATGGAATCTTGCCCCTAGTTCCTCAAGCTCCTCTCTTGTAAAGGGAATGCCTATCTCCCTCCTCCTAGGTTTTAGAGCTATTCTTCTCTCGAATATTCCGGGGTGTGCGTAGATATCGAGTGGTTTTCCTCTAGCTTCTAGAAGGGCCTTTAGGCCACCCGTGTGGTCGTAGTGGCCATGAGTTATGAATAAAGCGTCTATATCTTTTGGATCGATATTTAGTTCTCTCATGTTGTTGAGCAAGATACTTCCCTCGGTTCCGGTGTCAACTAAAACTTTGTATCCATTGTGCTCAACTAGCGCAGAAAAACCGTGGTAACCCACCAACCCTTTCCTGTAGCCGGCGTGATTCTCAAAAACTATTGTCACCTTCATATCCATCACCTCTTAAAGAAAACCCTGCAGTGTTTTACGAGATGACCTTTATTATGAGTGGGAGAAAGTGGACAACCTTCTCTTCGTTCCTCCTTCTGGAGTACATATTCTTCAGCCCTTCAACGGAGGAGTAATCTGGGCCAACCCTTTCAATTAAGAACTTCTCGTACTCCTCGGCCTTTTCCCTTGGAACTCTCTCTCCCATATCCTAACAACCGCCATGAATTTAGAAAGAAGTATAAAAAGGTCACCAACCTCCCTGCCCCCAGCCTCTTCCTCTTCCCATCCCTCTACCCATGCCTCTTCCCATGCCACGACCCCTGCCTCTTCCTCCACCTCCCTGACCCATTATTGCCTGTGTAAGCTCTCCTCTCAGGTAAGCCTCAATGGCCTCCTTTACTGTCATCGTTGGTGGTGCCGAGACGAACTTCATGCCCGCTGCCTGAAGAACACCATATGAGTTCGGCCCAAATTGGCCTGCTATTACAACATCTGCTCCCTGGTCAATGCAGAACTGTGCGGCTGTAACTCCCGCCCCCCTTGGCTGTGAATAGCCCGGGTTTTCCACTACCTGAACGTTGACTATGTTCCCGTTTTCGTCTACATCAACTATCGTGAACGTTGGTGTTCTTCCAAACGCTTGGTTCACCCTGTCGTTTAATCCCCCATTTATAGTTGCCACTATGAACCTCATCTAACCACCTCCGAGAAAAGTTAGGTGAGCCTAATTTAAATTTTTGCTCACGCACACTTGTGAACGGAATAAAATAATGGAATAGCCACTTACTTAGGAAAAGTGCCTTTTAATGAGTTTTCAATAGGAGAGAGTGGTGTTCTCTGATAAAAAGGAGATGCCTCAAGGGAAGTTAGGGTATAATTCTAAAGGAATAAGCTTTCTAGCATGAGTCTAAAAACTCCTAGTGGGAAAAGTCTGCCCAAGCGATAACCTTCAACTTGAAGAAGTCTTGATTAACGCCAGGATTCAAGGTTGTGAAAATTATAGTCTCACTGGCCGTTAAATTCAAGAGAAAGATTAGATGGAAGTTGAAATTCAAGCCTAAACTTAGCCACTCTAGCTCTTTCTGGCCATAGATGGTGTTCTAATAGTTAACCAAGATATAAGTCTTTAAATTGTTTCATTTCATTCCCTCAAGAGGGAGATCTTCGAAGAAAATGTATTATAAATCTTTTGGAATATCGTTACAAGGAAAATTTGGCTTCTCTTTTCAATAAGGAAAAGAATAAATAATATGGAACGCTCGTTTCATGAGGGATCCTCAAATATAAGTTTTAAAAACTCACAGTATGGTGAGTAGCATGAAGAAAATATTTAGTACTATTTTAGGCCTATTGTTACTGATCAGTATAGTTCCTTTGACCATAGCCCAGACCTATAGTGAAGAAGAGGAGTTGGCCACGGCCTTAATAAAGAACCTTGAAAGGTTGAGCAAATTCGCTGAAAATAAAGTAGAACTAGTAAGGAATGAATTTGATGAGATAACCATTGAAAACTATGAGGCGGCAGAGAGGTATAAGGAAGAAGCCTTAAACGCGTACAATGCAGGAGATTACGAAAAGGCTATTGTCAATGCCTTGCTTGCAATGCATCACTATAAGGTAGTTCTGTCTTCAATAAAAGAGTTTAGACGGGGATACCAAGATTTAAGGATGGTTGTAGAGAGGACACTTGAATACTTCAAGTTCGTCAACAGAACTATAAGAATTGCTCAAGAAAATGGGATAGAGGTTTTCAACTTGACTAAACTTTTCAACGAAACTAAAGAGGCCTATAGAGTTGTTCTTGATGACATCAAGGCCAAGAATTATGAGAAAGCCAAAGAGGATTTAAAGATAGCAAGGGAGAAGAAGACTCAACTGGATGAGGAGTTAAAGAAAATCAGAAAGGAGTTAGTCTATGCTAATGCAGATAAGATCGTTAGTACTTTTTTGGAGAGGGGGGAGAAGGGAATTGAGATCGTTGAGAGGGTAATAAATAGTGGCCATCCAGAGCTAGATGCTACCTTAACGGAGTTTAAAGAGGTATATGATGAAGTTAAGGATCTCGCCGATCGGGGAAGGTGGCAGGATGCTTTGAAAGTTATTGAAGAAAATAGGGAAACTATAGAGAAGTTCCAGAGAGCTGTGAAAATTATCATGCATGGAAAGATCGACATGGAGAAATTCCTTAGGAATGTCAGAGTAAGGATAGAGCGTGATTATAGAGCTCTACAAAAGCTTAAAGAAGAAGGAATCAACACGAGAATCGCAGAGGTTCAGCTTAAAGCGGCAACCCAGGAAGTCATGGTCGGTCTGAGGTTACTTAAGAAAAGAAGGCCCATAGAGGCAAAAACTCACTTCATCTTAGCTCAGGAGCTCTTAAGCAGAGTAGAGAAGTTTATAGCAAAGTATGGGGGGATGAATGGGTGAAAAAGTTCTTTTATTTTTTTCTAATCCTTTCAATATTTCTTGTTCCGATTAGTGCTCAGAGGTTAATAACATTAGTTGTTTTTCCCGATGGGTATGTTAGAGTTGAATATGAGATAACTCCGAGCAATTATTCTACTCAAATTGTAGTTCCAATATTGGGCGAACACTATGAGGATTTGATTGTAGAAGACGAGAACGGAGATCCCCTTCAATTTGACGTTTCTAACTCATCAATCATTATTTACCCCACAAATGCTCAGCTGGTTATGGTTTCATATTACACCTCAGACCTGACAAGCAAGAGAGGAATAGTTTGGACTCTGAACGTTTCACTTGACTCGCCTTTTACCGTGGTATTGCCTAAGGGCTCTATAATAGTTGATTTAAGTGACGTTCCTCTTAAGATAGCTGAAAACATGATAAACATGCCTCCAGGGAATCAAAGTATTTCCTACACCATTCCACATGAGGAGATCCATACAAGCCAAGGAATTTATTTCTTGTTGGCCACTCTACTCATAGCCGCCATGGTTCTAGGAGTGCATCTCCTAAAAAGTAAAGGAAATAGGCAACTTACAAGGGAAAAATTCGAGAAAATACTTAATGAATTAGATTTAACAGACGAAGAAAGAAGAGCCTTGCTTTATATCTTCGATAAGGGTGGAAGGTGTAGTCAGGCGGAAGTTAGGGAGGCAATAGGCATTCCAAAGACCACGGCGTGGAGGATGTTCAAGAGGCTTGAGAGAAAAGGCTTAGTCAAAATCCTTAAGGGAAAGAAGGAAAACTGGATAGAGCTTAAGTTGGGAAGATAACCTTTTAATCTTACATAGGACTTCCCTCAATAGGTGCGAGAGATGAGGTTCTGCTACCGTTGTGGGATAAGTGAGGAAGAAGGAGGCCCTCTCATCAATGGCCTCTGTCAAGTGTGCTTTAGAAAGGAGAATCCAATCCTGTTATTGTCCAGCGAGATAAACACAGAGCTCTGTCAGAACTGTGGGAGTTACAAGAAGAGGGGGGTGTGGGTTGATCCCAAGAACTATGAGCTCGAGGCTTTGATATTTGAAGTTGCCGAAAATGCCCTTCTTGAGGCCATAGAAGACTCACTAGACAAGGTTAAGGAATTTGAAATTGTTGATTGGGAGGAACTTGGAGAAGTAAGGGAGGTACCCGTGGGAAAGGCCTTCGTGGCCTTTAGGGTTCTTGACTACCACG
>Ga0164315_10002562_pt1 | contig 13935 bp, 11 predicted proteins | sample GuaBasSedimGuay6_FD_113737 | JGI IMG/M metagenome (GOLD analysis project Ga0164315, IMG submission 113737) | Subseafloor sediment microbial communities from Guaymas Basin, Gulf of California, Mexico - Guay6, Core 4569-2, 0-3 cm | ecosystem: Environmental > Aquatic > Marine > Hydrothermal vents... | reverse complement strand
GTTTCGGCCCCTACTATGGCGACGGCTGCTCCAACTTACAGGATTTCCGCCGCTCGCTCGATCGACTGAAAGAGATTGAAGCCAAAGCCTGGGTCACCTCCCACCACAAGGGCGTGATCACTGATCGCGAAACCTTTTTAGACATGCTACGCGCCTTTGCAGCCAAAATAGACGAACGGGAGGCGGCCATCCTCAAAGTGATCGGCGAAAACCCCATGACACTCGACGAACTGGTGACACACCGCTTCGTTTACCCCACATGGTACGACGGACTGTGGGCGGAGAGCTGTGAAATCTATACCATTACGCGGCACCTGGAAGAAATGCTGGGGAATGGCTCCGTGTTAGAAGAGAACGGTCTGTATCGCCTCGCGGTTTGATTTGCGGTCTCGCAGAACATAATCGTTCTCCTCCCCAGAATTGTATGGAGTCAGAGTAAAAACTCATGGTCAAAACTGCAGCAAAAGCATCGACCGAAAACAGACGTCATGGTTGATTTGTACTCTGACCCCATACAATGCTTTTCCGCTCAAAATAACCCGGTTTGCACAGGAACTGGCTTTGCTTTTTGCCCTTCATGTATTTTTATAAACTCTTTAGGCGATGACAGATCGTGGGGTCAGCCAGCTTGATTCGAGTACCTTCACTCTTTCTATCACCCTCAGTAAACTCAATCTTTCAGGTCTTTCAATTAACCTACTGATGTTTTTGCGAAGTCTTTCATTATGAAAGGAAAATCAAGCTGGTCGACCCATTGATATTCACCCATTGATATTCATTGATACCTTGATACTCCCCTTGATACGAAAGGTACCCTGTTGCTAGTCTTATCGCACACCATCCGGGAGTTCATGGACAACGCGCTCCAGAGTTGGAATGTGCTCTGTGATACTCAACCCACCACCGAGTGTACGCAAGCACAGGTGAGATAACCCGATCTGGTTCCAATTAGAAACTCGATCCTTCCATTCCGCTTCTCTTTGCCCAACCACAGCGACGCCCGCTTCCTGTCCAAGCTCATCGGGTGACCGACCTGCTTCATATGCCTGCTCAAAAATACTTTCCCGAACATCCGGAAATTCCTCTGGCGAACAGAGCACAAACCACCCGTCACTTTGCTGGCCGATGCGGCGGGCAACCGAAGCAGAGGGTATACCTGCAGGACCAATCCACATGGGGATTGGTCGTTGAACTGGCAGTGGGTTAATACCCATGCCTGTTACGGAATCAAACTCGCCTTGAAAGTTAACCTCTTCCTGAGACCAGAGTTGCTTTAATAAAGCCATCTGCTCATCACATCGTTTACCGCGTCGATTGAAATCCATGCCCAGGCTCTCATACTCATCGACGCTACCACCAACGCCGATGCCGACTCTAACTCGACCACCAGAAAGCACGTCAAGTTCTGCGGCCTGCCGTGCAAAGTGGACGGTTTGACGAGCTGGTAGCACAATCACCGAGGGACAAAGCTCAATCTTCTCTGTTAGTGCAGCGATGTAGGACAGGAGCATCATCGGCTCGTGTAGATGTTTGTTGCCCGGCCGCATGATTTGGTCTGGGACTCTTAGATGATTTAGGCCAAGACCTTCGGCAGTCTGCGCAAAGTCGCGAATGGCAACAAGGTCGTTAGCCATTTCGCGAACCGGTAGAGACACACCGATTTTCATAATAATTCCTCTGGTTTTAAAAAGAGATGCGTAGGGCCATTTACCGGGCCCCAACCGCTTTTTTTACCCGCAGTGTAGGGTCGAGGTCTCGCAATCAAGCATTTTCTGCATCTACCTCTTTAATCACTCAACTAACCATAGAGTAACGAATATCGAAGTGATCTAAAGCTTCATTCATCACGTATTCATCTGCAGCACACACCTCAGGCAAACACTTCGCGATTATTGAACCCGGAAACCCTTTTCACGAAAGACGCTCGGACCGGTCATTCTTTGATTAAAAAAATGTAATCACAGCACAAACGATCAACAGCGACCACCATTGCTTAGTTGCGCAACACGTCAACTCCGCGCCAACACCCACCGATGCACTTCACTCGGCCCATCATAAATCCTGAAGCAGCGAATATCCCGATAGATACGCTCAATCACCGTGTCGGTACAAATACCCTTGGCACCCAGTACCTGCATAGAGCGATCCACCACCCGACCCAGGGCTTCTGAGCAATGCACCTTGCACATGCTGGTTTCGGTTTGGGCTTTGTCACCCTGATCAAGCGTCCAGCAGCCGTGCCAGGTGATCATGCGGCTGGTGTGCAGGTCGATCTTGTTATCGGCTAGCTGAAAGCCGACGCCTTCGTGTTCGATAATGGCTTTGCCGAAGGCCTGCCGGGTTCTTGCGTAATCCGTAGCGATATCGTGGGCGCGCTGGGCGGCGCCTAACCAGCGCATGCAATGGGTCAGGCGCGCGGGGCCAAGTCGCACTTGCGCATAACGAAAACCCTTGCCAACTTCGCCAAGGATCTGGCTGGCTGGAATGCGTACATTGTTGTAGTCCACCTCGCAGTGGCCACCCGGTGAGTTGCTGTCGATGGTGTCGAGCATGCGTACCATGTCGATGCCTGGGGTATCTGCATCGCACATAAACATGGTGGCACCGACATCGTTACCTTCGTGATCGAGGGTTTTGGCCATAATGATGTGATAACCAGCACCGGGCATGCCGGTGATAAACCATTTGCGGCCTTTGATAATGTAGTCATCGCCGTCGGGTGTGGCGGTGGTTTGCATCAGGGAAGGGTCTGAGCCCGCGCCGCCATCGGGTTCGGTCATGGAAAACACGGAGCGAATATGACCCTGCACCATGGGTACTAGCCAGCGGTCTTTTTGTTCTGGCGTGGCGACCTGATGCAGCAGGTTGGTATTGCCCTCATCGGGCGCCTGGATATTCAGGGCCAGGGGACCGAGGGTCGAGTAACCCGCCGCCTCAAAGACCACGGCCATGCCGCGATGATCCAGCCCCAGGCCGCCGTATTGTTTCGGCGCGTGAGGAGCTAACAGTCCGGCCTCTCGCGCTTTAGCCACCAGTTCTGCGCGTAGCTCATCGGTGGGGCCGTGGTATTCCTGCCGCGCGTCGTTTTCATAGGGCATAACGACGTTGCGGATAAATTCTTCGGTACGCTCTTTGAGTACCAGCAGGTCTGCTGGTAGTTGAAAATCTATCATAATATTTACCTGTATTTAGTCTATATCGACCTGCACATATCTATATTCTACTTTAATTAATAACTATACCCATATGTTATTATTATACTTATTGATCCTCTAAACTACTTTAATCATCCTAAGTAATAAGTTCTACCGCCCGATCATAAAACCGCGTAACGGTATGAGCGAACTCTTCCCACATGGGGTCAATGCGCTGCTTTTTGCGATGTAGCCGCACGTTCAGACAGGCGATGGAACCGAGTTGGTAGGCAGCCAGAGCCTGGTACCAGAGGATATCTTCGAAGCGTCTGCCCATGCCGCGCTGGTAGATATCCGCAAGCTCAGCGGGCGAGACTGGCACACAGGGCATGATGTTATCGGTCCAGAAAGATTTGTCGGCGCAGAACATCAGCCAGCCAATATCCAGCTGCACCGAGCCGATGCGCACCAGCTCCCAGTCGATAATACCGGTGAGTTTGCCTTCGTAAAACAGGCCGTTACCAGGCTGGTAGTCACCGTGAACGATGCCAATGGGATTCTCATCCGGCATGGAAGCCAGCAGTGCTTCCCGGGCGCGGTCAGCCGCGACGATCCACTCAGGCTCCAATGCCTTGGCGTAGATGGGTTGCCAGCGGGTGATTTCGTCTAATAGCGGTCGCGGTGTTTCCCAGTTAGGTAATTTGCTCTGCCAATCGACCTGGTGGATACGAGGTAGTACTTCCGCCATATCTCGCCACATGGGCGCGACCTTTTCGTCGCTAAGATCGAACGACTCATGGGGTTCCCAGATAAAAAACTCGCGGCCTTTGAGTTTTTCCATGACCACATAGGGCACCTCAAATTCATCTTCATCCGGCGAAGCGAAGGGTACGGCTGGCACCGGCAAGCCTGCGTCATACAGAGTATTTAACAGCGGCGCAGTACGGTAGACATCGGTATTGCCCTCTCGGCGTACACCTTTGGGTGCCAGCTTGATGATGTAGCCGCCCAGTTGTTCACCTGCTTGATCAAAGACATCAAAACCAAAGGTCAGGCCAGCGTGACCACCGAGCATAGGCTCGACATTTTCCATACGCGCTGTGTCACCAAAGTTAAGTGCCACGAATTTGGCGAGATCAGCTCGCAATTGATCATCTACACCCGGTCTTTCTTCCTGCTCCTTTTCTTCCTGGCCCATACTTCCCCCAGCTATTCTATAGCCGCTGTTAAAACAAAAGGACGCAAGAATAACATTTATCAAATGCCTGTTCAGGCGCTTATTTAATCGCAATTCTGTTGTGAATGGTCAGCCACGTGCTTCCACACGTTGACTTTGCTTGCCCCTTATTGTCATAGTTGCCCATACGAATCTATCTTTTACCCAGGGCTTTTGTCAGGGAGTTGCCATGAGCATCCAGCACCGTCTCGTCGAATATAAGGACGGAGAGACACTATTAGAAGGTTATCTGGCCTATGACGACAGTGTCACCGAACCACGCCCAGGCATTATTATCGCCCACACCTGGTGGGGCCGAGGCGACCTGGAATGCAGGCGAGCCGATCAGCTAGCCGAGCTGGGTTATGTGGGTTTTGCATTAGATATGTATGGTAAAGGCCTGTACGGCAGCTCACCGGAAGAAAATACAAAAATGATGCAACCGCTAATGGATGACCGGACTGTTTTGCAAAACCGTATGGCGGTAGCATTGACTGTCGCCGGGGAACAAGCGGAAGTTGACGCAGGTAATATGGCGGTAATGGGCTATTGCCTTGGCGGCCTGTGTGCCCTGGATCTGGCTCGCACTGGTGCCGATTTAAAAGGCGCTATAAGCTTTCATGGCTTATTCGACGCGCCGGATAACATTACTAACCCGCAGATTAAAGCCAAAGTACTGTGCCTGGATGGACACGATGATCCCATGACAACCAATGATAAAGTCGTGGCTCTGGAGAAAGAGATGACCGATACTGGCGTTGACTGGCAACTGCATACCTATGGCGGCACGATGCACGGCTTTACCAACCCAGAAGCCGATATGCCGAAAATGGGTATCAAATATAATGCCGTCGCCGACAGGCGTTCCTGGCAGGCCCTGGAGAATTTCCTGGCGGAGATTTTTTAGCAGCGTTGATTGACCGGGTATCGGTTTTTCGAGCCTTGCACCTCGGCAAAAAACCACAGGACTGCGAGCTAACTGATCTCAGGCAAGTTAAAATCTTCCCTTTGGTCTAAGATCATCCACCGCCCTCGCCCTGCCCTCAGGTCAAACTAGTAATGCTAGCTGGCTGTTGGCCTAAAGCGACTAAACCTGACGAACTCAAATCACCGAACCCGTACTGGACATCACATGTATTACGGCTGGATATTACTAAGCACCATCGGCTTTATTTACATGGCCTCTGTAGGCGCCGTGTTTTACGGCCTGAGCGTGATGATGCCCGAAATGATCGACGATCTTGGCTGGACTCGTGCGGAGGCCACCACGGGCTTTGCCATTCTGGCAATGGTTATTGGTTTGGCTGGCCCTGTAGTGACCAGAATGATGAAGAGCATTAACCCTCGGCTTACCATCATTCTTGGCGGCTTTGTCACCGCCATTGGCGCCTGTATTGTCTACCGTTATCACTCGTTGCCAGCTTATTACTTTGCCGCAGTGGTACTTGGCTGCGGCATGACCATGCAGGCGGTATTACCGGGCACACAACTGGTCACCCAGTGGTTTCACCGACGCCGTTCGATGGCCCTGGGTATTTTTATGGCTGCCGGTGGTTTGGGCAGTGTTGTCGGCGCACCTACTTTCACCTGGCTCATTCACTTATTTGGAGACTGGCGGCCAGTGTGGCTTTTCGTCGCTCTAGTATCACTTTTTTCTTCCCTGCTAAGCTGGCTATTTATCCGTAATCATCCCAAAGATGTGGGCCAGCTGCTCGACGGCGTCAGTGTAGATAATGACGAAGGCGATAAGCCGGCCGTCGTTGCAAAAGCCGGGGTTTACAAAACCACCCGTGACTGGACAGTGAAAGAAGCTTTTCAGGACTCCACTTACTGGATTATTCTCGCCTCCGGAGCACTGGCAGTGACCGGCCACATGATGGTCAGCAGTCAATTAGTGCTCCATGTTAAAGATATGGGTATGACCGCCATTATTGCTGCTTCAGCGCTGGGTGTTCAGGGGCTATTCACCACCAGCGGCCGCTTTCTATCCGGCCTGCTCGGCGACTTCACCATCGAACCCCGTACGCTATTTTTTTCGGGTATGGCATCGCAGTTTATCGGCATGGTAATACTGACCAACGCATCTAACTCCCTGTCGTTATACGTATCAGTAGTGTTTTTTGGTCTTGGTTTTGGCCTCGGCCTGGTCGGCTCCACAACCATGCTCGCCAACTATTACGGGCCTGAAAACACGCCTACCCTGCTTTCCTACCGGATTCTTCTCAGCACAGTATTAGGCGCCGTAGGCGTAGTGGTCGCCGGATATTGCGGTGATGTTTTCGGTGGCTATATAGAAGTTTTTTATGGCTTCTCAGGTTTCCTGCTGCTGGGCACACTGCTAGTCTTATTGATCAAAATCCCAGAAGTAAAAACAACGGGATCCCTGGAAGAAATTTAAGTGGAGAGAATATCAACTTATAAAATTGTTTTTTACTCGCCACCCAAATGAAAGTGCAAATAAGTAACATCCTGTTTTTCTGGGCCATTTGTCCATAATCTATATTTTTTAATCCCCAGCTTTTCGATTACCGTTACTACTGAAGAAAGCAAGTCGATGATATATTCGTTGTCCTCATCAGTTAGTTCGCCAATATTTTTAATATCTTTTTTGGGCACAAACATATAATGAATTTTATGTTTTGGCCGAGGATGTTTAAATACCAGAGTTTTATCAGTTTCTAAAATAATATCTGGGATTAATCGCGGTGTTTTTTGTACAACTACAGATGCAAGAAGACCAGCCAAATCGTTAGGCGCCAAACAATTCGTACCTGCCGAAACATTTAGCAACGATCGAGGTTTTGAATCTGAAAAAATAAAACCACCCACAAAAATTCCCGCTATAAATATCAACAATGCTAGTACATAGAACATTTTTTCGCCCTAAGTTCGGGTCACAAGATCAACCATTCAATTCCTGCACCAGCTCCCAGGCACGATCGGCACGATTACGGCATTCATCACCATAGGTCAGAGCAGACTCAGAACTGGCATTGCCATCCAGGCCTCTTTTATATACTCCCTGCACGATAGCGGACGAACGGAACAGATTGTAAATAACGTAAAACTTCCAGTTGTCGATTTTATCGCGCCCCGAAGCCCGACAATATTCAGCAACCATTTCTTCCTGGGAGGGGATACCCAGACTCGCGCGTTCGGGTGAACGCAGTCTCACCTCACCGTAAAAATCGGCGCTGAATTCCATGCAGCTGTAGCCAAGATCTGCCAGCGGGTGACCGATGGTAGAAAGCTCCCAGTCCAGCACCGCAACGATACGTGGTTCAGTGGGGTGAAAAACCATATTTGCCAGTCGGAAGTCGCCGTGGGCAATACTGACGTCGCCTGATTCGGGCAAATGCTCTGGCACCCATTCAATCAGCTTATCCATACTGTCCAGTTGTTCGGTTTTAGTGGTCTGGTACTGCTTACTCCAACGGGAAATTTGCCGCTCGTAATAATTGCCGGGGCGACCGTAGGTTTCCAGTCCAACTGCCATGTAATCCACAGCGTGCATCGCCGCCATCACACGCATCATATCGAGATACATTTCGCGGCGATCTTCCGGGCTGCAACCAGGCAACAATATTTCCGAATATATCCGGCCTTCGACAAGGGCCATAATGTAGAACTTGGTGCCAATCACACTGGTGTCGTCACACAGGGCGTACATTTCGGGAACCGGCACATCGGTATCCCACAGGGCCTTCATGATGCGGTATTCTCTATCTACCTGATGCGCTGAAGGCAGCAACTCCCCCGGTGGTTGTTTGCGCAACACGTAGATGCCCGATGCGGCTTGCAGTTTGAACGTGGGGTTACTCTGCCCGCCATCAAACTGTAATATTTCCATTGGCCCCTGAAAGCCTTCAACATTGGCCTCCATGAACTTCAACAGGGCCTTTTCATCAAACTCATGGCCGGCTCTAACGGCGGTCAAATCTGTAGCTGCATCACTCATTTTCAATTCCTGGTGGCTATTTGCCCACTAGCATAACGCTTGAAACCCGATGCCGCAAAATGTAAGACTATTAGATTACCAATCAGCAACTATCAATCCTTCAACGAAGCATTACTTTCATGGATACCATCAGGAATTTGTTATGAATCAGTCCTCCTCCCAGGCCAGTGTTCAAAAACGACGCGTGGCGGTCACTCTCCCCGCTGGCCCGCAGGTGAGTGACACGATAACTCGTGTTAAATGGGCCGAAGCCAATGGCTACACAGACGCCTGGTTTGCAGACGCGGGCGCACCAGATGCGCTGACCACAGCAGCGGCATTGGCCAGCGAAACCAGCACTCTGCGCATTGGTGTGGCGGTAACCCCAGTGTTTACGCGCACCCCGGCAGTACTGGCCGCTACCGCCAATACATTGGGCCAGTTATTACCGGGACGTTTCGTGATGGGCCTTGGCTCGTCGAGCCAGACCATGATGGAAAACTGGCATGGACAGGAATTCGGCAAGCCCCTTACCCGCGTCAAAAATACCGCCATTATGGTCCGCTCTATTTTGAACGGTGAAAAATCCAACTTTGATCTCGATGGTCTGCGTAGCCATGGCTACAGTCAGGCACAGATGGATAATCCACCACCTATTTATATCGCAGCCCTGCGTTCAAAAATGATCGAAATGGCCACAGAAGTGGGCGATGGCGTGATTTTCAATCTCTGGCCACAACGTGCCCTTCCCAGGATGATAGAACATGCAAAACATGGCGCACAGAATGCGGGCAAAGACTGGACTAACGTAGAGATAGTCAATCGCGCCATGGTGCTGATAACAGATGACAAAGCCTCAGCACGGGATCTATTCAGAGCTGCATTTGCACCCTACTATGCCACGCCTGTTTACAATGCTTTTCTGGCCTGGGCAGGCTTTACCGAGGCCGCGCAAACCATCACCGAAGGCTGGGCGGCCCGTGATCGAGCAAAAACTGGTGGCGCACTAAGCGATGCCATGGTCGATGAAATTGCCGTGATTGGTAGTGCCGATGAGTGTCGGGAACGACTGATCGCTGATATGGCAGCGGGTATTGATACACAGATTATCTCTCCACTGGCGGGAGCAAGCGAAGCTGATATTGAACGCACCTTCGAGGCGTTCTCGGGCAATAATTTTACACCCTGATGCTGTTGGTCTATCTAGCAGCTGATCTATTGCCAGCTGATCTATTACCAGTAAGTCTACAAACACAATGGAATCAGCAAAGATGGCTAAGCGAGATAACATTTATGACTAAATTCCGTATTATTTTTAAACTCAGCAGTGAACAAACTAGCAACCGGAGTAAATGATGGCTATTGGCGTAGGTCTGGGTATGGCACGCTTTCCCTTTGAGCGCGTCGACAGTTTCTGGGAGTGGGTACTGCTATGCGAGGACGGCGGCGTCGATTCCCTCTGGCAAACAGACCGGTTGATTTCGGACGAACCTTTCCTGGAATGCATGAGCGCTTTGGCAGCCATTGCCGGAGCCACCAAACGGATCAAATTCGGTATGAATGTGGCCTCTGCCGCCCTGCGGGATCCGCTGGTACTGGCCAAACAATGCGCGACGATCGACTATCTGAGTAATGGCCGCCTGTTACCAGCTTTTGGTATTGGCACTGTACGCGCGCCCGAATGGAAGGCCACCGGCCGGGAAACTAAAGGGCGGGGTAAACGCACCGATGAGGCTTTGGAGATTATCTCCCGTTTGTGGCAGGGAGAATCTGTCACCCTTAAGGGCGAGTATTATCAATATAAGGATGCGGTAATTTCCCCTATTCCCAAGCAACAACCGTTACCGCTGTGGGTCGGTGGCAGCAGTGACGCCGCCGTGGCTCGTACCGCCCGAGTGGGCACGGGCTGGCAGGCCGGGCTGGAATCCCCCAAACGCGCTGGCATGGCTAAAAAGGCTATTATCGAGGCTCTCAAGCAAACCGGAAGGACAATTGATGACGATCATTACGGTACCGGATTTTTCTATTATTTTGGTTCCCGCGATGACGATGTCTGCCAACGGGAAATGGCCAGGTTCGCGAAGCTCGCCCCCGATTCAAACCTGACTCATTTGTTAGCCGTAGGTGCTGATGAACTACTCGAGCAGATAAGTAAGTATGTCGATCAGGGTATCCCGAAATTTATTCTACGTCCGTTGGGGAACAGCGATGCAGAAGTTCTCAGGCAGACACGGCAATTAATCGATCATGTTTTGCCCAGGGCAGAACAGATGCACAGCTAAAAAGCTGCCAGTAACGGACCGCCCTCAAACATTTCACTGACAGTTTTTATTATTTGGCCTCGTCTACTTTTAGTCCCAGTGCTTTCTGTGTTGCCTCAGGCAGCCCGCTTGGATCCAGCAGTGAGTCATAAAGTTTCAACCAGTGTGTGTGGGCGAGCTGATGTAAATGAAAAGCATTATCCATCGCCAGTTCCCGGCCCTGAGCATCCTGACAGGCATTAATCGCCTTTTTCGTTAGCTTGAGCGCAAACCGTGATTTGGTGGCAATCTTACGCGCCATCACCATGGCGGCCTCCTGAAGTTCTTCGCGCGGCACAACCTGGTTGACCATACCCAGACGCAATGCGTCCTCGGCATTAAGTGAGTCAGAGGTAAACAACATCTCCTTCGCTTTACGCGCACCCACTTCCCAGAAGTGGGTAAAGTACTCGACGCCGCCAACACCGAAACTTACTGTCGGATCGGTGAAACTTGCATCGTCGCTGGCGATAATAAGATCACAGGGCCAGGCTAGCATAAGGCCGCCGGCGATACACTTGCCCTGCACGGCGGCAATGGTCGGTTTCGGAATATTGCGCCAACGCTCACTAAAACCCAGGTATATTTCTTCCTCTCGACTCATCTGCGCTTCGGCACCGGCACAGGTAAATCCGCACATCGTGCCGACCGTATCGTGGTCGTACATATTTTCGTGCCAGTGCTTTTCAGCGAGATCGTGGCCCGATGAAAAATGCTTGCCGTTGGCAGCAAGGATAATGACACGGATATCTTCATCGTGAGCTGCGCGGTCGAAGGCCGCATTTAATTCGTAGAGAAATTGTGTATCCTGCGCGTTGGCTGTTTTAGGGCGATTGAGCACGATGCGTGCGATACCCTCCTCCGGCGTTTCGTAGAGTATAAATGTGAAGTCAGTTTTTGCGTCCATTGTCGTCCCCTTTTATAAAATCGTTTAGCAGCTAATCAAACCTGGGAGCAACTTCTTCAACAAAGCGCCGCTTTGATTCACGCCAATGATCGAAGTGATCAAGATGGTCATAGGCTGTAGTTAGCAAGCAGCCAAAGCCACCGGATACATCTACCACCTCAGCCAGTTTTTGACTAACGGTATCAGGGCTACCTACTAACCAGTTATGGTCAGCCAGGTATTCTAGGGTCACATCCGAGTCAGCGATACCCGGCTTATGTTTCATAATGTCCAGCAAACCAAATTTGCTAAATAAGGGCAGGAGGTAATCTCTCCAGGTGGTACCCATAGGACCTTCCAGCGCCCTCTTTTTCGCTTCTTTGTCAGTATCAGCAATAAAAATATCCCTACCCAGTCGCCACATACTTCTGTCGGCCTCACGTCCCGCTTCATTGACAGCGCGCTCATAGGTATCCCAGTTTTCCTTTAAATATTGATTGCCCAGGCCCAGGTTTACCGGGATATAACCCTTCTCACCCGCCATGGTCATGGCCGGAGATTGTGGGCTCAGAGCGGTAACCCCAAGTGGGGGGTGAGGTTGCTGATAAGGTCGAAGGTGAAATCGCGTTGGGTCTTCGGTCTCGGGGAGTTGCACTGTCCAGTATTTACCTTCATAGCGAAACGGCTCTTTACTGGTCCACAGTTTCATCATAATTTCGACAGATTCAAACATCATGTCACGGTTTACACCGGCCATGGCATCGACATCGAATAGCTGCCAGTCACCAGGGAAGCCTCCCGCTCCTACCCCAACAATCAGACGCCCTTCGGCCATATGGTCAAGATAAGCGATGCGCTGGGCCAACTCGGCAGGATGGTGATAAGGCAGTAGAAATGCGCCAGTGGCCAGTTTGATATTGCTTGTTTTATCTATGGCCTGGGCAATAATCAAATCCGGCGAGGGACACGGTTCCCAGGGTGTGGTGTAGTGCTCACCGATCCATACTTCATCATAGCCCGCCTTATCTAGAAAACAGATGTAGTCAAGATTATGCTTATGTCCATCGAGAATGCTGCGATGCGGTGGGTTATTGGGCATCATAAAAGCGCCAGTTTTCATTATTTTTTCTCCTATTACGAGTTGTTCCCCTGTAAAAAAAGGTTAGTTCTATTATTTGTCCGTCGGCTATTATTACAGCAGCTTTCGTTGAATAGCTAGTCCAGGCCTACCGTGCCAGGTCTGTTCCTGACAACTTTGCTATCTGCCCCCCTGAACGTTTGACCTGACGATAGTCAACCGACAGCAAGGCGCAGGTGGCGTGAAGCACAAAAAAACCCGCGCCTTTGGGCACGGGTTTTCGGTAAACAGGGCACCAGCCAGAGCTGATTACTTACATATGTTTCTTCAACTCGAGGCGGGCGATCTGATTGCGATGCACTTCATCAGGGCCATCGGCGATGCGCAAAATCCGCGTATGCGCCCAGGCTTTTGCCAGACCGACATCTTCAGTGACTCCACAACCGCCGTAAACCTGAATCGCATCATCAAGAATTTTCAGGGCCATAATCGGTGCCGCCACCTTAATCATAGCGATTTCCGCACGCGCTACCTTGTTGCCAACGGTATCCATCATATGAGCTGCCTTCAGCGTAAGCAGGCGAGCCATTTCTATGTTGATACGGGCGTCCGCAATTCGTTCAGACCACACCGATTGCTCGGATATTTTCTTACCAAAGGCAACACGGCTCATGGCACGTTTGCACATGAGTTCGAGAGCGCGTTCAGCCACACCGATCACACGCATGCAATGGTGAATACGCCCTGGCCCGAGGCGGCCCTGGGCAATCTCGAAACCACGACCTTCGCCTAGCAGTATGTTGGAGGCGGGTACGCGAGCATTTTCAAACACTACCTCGCCGTGGCCATGGGGGGCATCATCGTAGCCAAATACTGGCACCCAACGCTCGATTCTCACCCCTGGGGTAGTTGGCTCTACAAGAATCATGGATTGCTGTACATGCCTGGCAGCCTCAGGATCTGTTTTACCCATAACGATCCAGATTTTGCAGTTGGGTTCATGAACGCCAGAGGAAAACCATTTGCGCCCGTTAATCACGTACTCGTCACCATCGCGCTGGATGCTGGTTTCAATATTGGTCGCATCCGAGGAGGCAACAGCTGGCTCAGTCATACAAAAAGCTGAGCGAATCTCACCTTCCAGCAGCGGTTGTAGCCACTTTTCTTTATGCTCTTCAGTGCCGTAGCGTTCGATGGTTTCCATATTGCCGGTATCTGGTGCGGAGCAGTTGAACACCTCAGGGGCAAATTTACATTTACCCATAATCTCGCAAAGCGGCGCATATTCGAGGTTGGTTAAGCCTGCACCACGCTCGCTCTCAGGCAAAAACAGGTTCCATAAACCTTCTTTTTTGGCCTGGGCTTTCATTTCCTCCATGACCGG
>Ga0164315_10002561_pt1 | contig 13935 bp, 23 predicted proteins | sample GuaBasSedimGuay6_FD_113737 | JGI IMG/M metagenome (GOLD analysis project Ga0164315, IMG submission 113737) | Subseafloor sediment microbial communities from Guaymas Basin, Gulf of California, Mexico - Guay6, Core 4569-2, 0-3 cm | ecosystem: Environmental > Aquatic > Marine > Hydrothermal vents... | reverse complement strand
CTGTATCCATTGATAAATTAATTGATGTTGTTGTATGATCGTATGATGCTACGACAGATGTGGTTCCGTCCCAAGTCATCCATTTTGAAAAACCGGTATCCATTGATAGGTTAACTAATTTGGGGGTATAAGAAAATTCTTTAGTTGTTAGACCATTCCAAAACGATTGTGGTATTGATTTTGATATTTTAATTCGGCCTTGGGGTGGTGCAAATCCGCCTGTAAATTTTAAACTCATACATAACTCCTGTGTTTATTATTACACTTATTTATCTATAGTCACAAAAAAGCCCAGTTATTAATCTGGGCTTTTTATTCCTTATGTTATTACTGTTTAAGTTCAGTTGGGATATATTCTAAATCCTGTGTTAGGAAGAACATGCCGCTTAATATACTAACTTGGTCGATTGTTACACTTGCATCTTCTGCAAAGTAGCCGCCACCATCGTTAATGTATACTGTACTTGTATCTTTGTTTAACGGATAGTCTGCTGCAACTTTCTGCAAGAAGTATGTTTGCTGTTGTCTTGCAGGTAATCCTATAATATCTAGGAAGCCATCTCCATTAACATCTTCAAATGCTAACCTTGCATCCATTTCGACGCCATTCCAAAGTGATTGTGAAAGATCAAATGTTCCGTCGTTATTGCCTAAGTAGATATCTATTCGGGCATTAACTTCGTTGCCGGCGCTAGTATCGCTTGATTGTGTAACAACATCCATCCAGCCATCGCCATTAATATCAATTGCTTTAACATCGGATATAGTTGCATATACTTGATCACATGCATCACATACATCATTAGCAACTCTAGGAACTGCACTATCCATAATCTCGCCGTCTGCACCCATTAACATATTGTTGTTGCCAAATATGTGACTGTACTGGCCTGCTCGATCGCCTTCTTTCATATCATATCCATTAGTTCCAATAAAGATCTCGTTAATACCATCTCCATTGAAGTCGCCAATTTCTGCTGATACTTTCCACTGGTATTGAATTGTGCGGTATGTACGATTGGTTCTGTGCTCTGCTACAAAGTTACCTGCGCCATCATTAATGTACGTGATGTCACCGTGTGTATAACGACCCTGTGGATCAGATTGGCCAATGATGTATATGTCTAAATCACCGTCCATATCCAGGTCACCGATTGCAGAAGTACCAATGCGATTGTTGTAACCTTTAGAACCATATGCTCCTAAACGTTGTTCGCCAACAGTCGAGTTTACTAACGAACCATCTACTTGCATTAATGCCATATGATTATCAGTATAGTATGGATTAACTATAAATACATCGTCTAAGCCATCACCATTGAAATCACCAACTAACATACTGTTTGGACCTGCGTTGGTCATAACACCTGTTGGTTCGACAATCCAACCGCTTTCAGTAGTATTATCGTTTCTGTAGATTACAAGCTCGCCCACGTTATTATCATATGGTAGTGCATATATAACAATAATATCTTCGTCACCATCGCCTTCTAAGTCTAATCCACTAATCGGTACTGTCCAGCCTGTACCTGGGAATCTAAGTTCAGCTTCGGTGTAAACTGTTTGACGTAAGTTTTTAAGTTGGTCTGCGTTACTCAACGTAGGAACAACATCGTTATCAATAATACGTGCCATTGTCATTACAGTTGGTTCAGCAACTTCTTCTACCATTAATGTAGTTGCAAGTTCTAAAGTTTCATCTTCTTCAACTATTAAGTCGCCAATAACAGGAACTTGTACAGTTTTAGTAAACTCTTCTTCAGATTCTGTTGCTTCAAATTCAAGCTCGCCTTCGGTGTCCACAAAATCTTCATGTACTTTTGCGGTTTTACCATAGGACTTAAATTTAACTCTCATTCTATTCTTGTGCTTGCCTTTCATTTTTACTTTAAATTCAAGCATTACTTGAGCGTCATCACCTTCGATAATTTCTGCTGAAGAAACCATAACTTTTGGTGTGATTTCTGGCTCAGGGGGCGTATCAGTAATAGTACCTAATGTACCATTAATAATTTTAGCCAACTTGAACTCGACTGACTTAACTGTACATTTACTATTCCACGACAGTTTAGTCTTTCTGTGTTTGATTAAAGTCCAGGTTTTCTTGTGGAATTTAACTCGTTGTAATCTTTTTGAAACTTTATTTGATCGTTTATTACATGCTTTAGTATCTTCGTTATATACTGTTTCTAGGCGATACTTAATGTGTAATGTTTGATGGGGGTCTTTACTGATTGTAAAGTCCATTGGTAATCTTTCTAAACTGCCATCGGTATAAAATGCTCCTACATCTATATTGACGATTGGGTAATTCTTATCTTTCTTTCCACCATTGTGTTTGTGTGCTAACAATGGCGCTGTGACCAGCGGAATAACTAACGTGGTCAATATCAATAAACTTTTTAAAATTGATGTTTTCATGACTTCCTCCTAAGGAATGTGTGTTTTAATTAACTTCAACACTATTATAACATAGAAAAGTGGTAATGTCAATGTCTATTAGTGTGTATAAGTATTTATGCTTTCTACTCTATTAATATAACACAAATAGGTGGAAATGTCAAGCGATTTATGCGGTTTTGGTAAAAAGTGTGAACTAGTTCACACTTTGAAGAGTTATGATTCCTTAACTGGTTCGAATCCTGCTGGTGGTTCGTATGTATGGAACTTTGGATCGAAGTGGGTTGTTGCTGACCATGTTTTATTATCAGAGCTGACATTATTGTTGCCTACTATAGGCCGCCAATCCCAATTTCGTCGGTAGTCGGCAGATGACCATTTTTCAATAGATATACCACCGGTGGTCGACCCTGCTGCAATGCTTGCTGACGTTGCGCCTTTGATCCATGTACCGTTGTTACCTACATAAAATTCACCAAGGGTGGTATTAAATGCAAACATTAGTCTAGTTGGTATTGTGTCATTCCAGTAAAGATATCCATTACCTTCACCACTGTTTAACCATATAGATCCAGAACTTGATAAATGTACTGAGGCATTATTATTATATCGCATACTAGGTGCATTCTCAGGGTAACTAGCCGAACCGCTAGTTGGGTTCCTTCCTAAGATCCCCACTACTAAATTACGATCGTTTGCTGGTGCAGCATATGTTTCTATTTCCCAATAATAGTTTGTTACACCATTATTAAAAGTTAGATCTGTTTCTACCCAGGTTCCGTTTCCGGACGATCCTATCATATTAACAGTTAAATCCTTATCCGATGTAGTGAAACACACATCTTTCATTCCTGCCATTGTTGCATAGCGTGGTGGTTTGTTTATTTTCAGCTGGCCTTGCGGTAATATGATACCGCCTATCATTTTTAATCCCATACGAGCACTCCTTTATTGTGTTTATTTTATTATGTGAGTGTGTTACGTTGTTATTTATCTGAATGGTGTGCCTGGTGGCTCGTTAAGGCGTATAGCACGATAGCCGAAGCTCCGTGAAGCCAAAGGTCTGCCACCAAGCACGGACTTTATTTATCTACTTGATAATGAGTCATTGCCAGAGTATATATCTCTTCCCATGGCTTGTGTTCGCTTATACGGGGGAACAATTTCGTTTCGAATTCCCGGTTATGTGCAGTATCAACTAAGAGTGGAGATAGTCCCACTTCATATCCTGCTTCTGCATTTTTAAAGTGATCTTCAATCCAAAGGTATCCTGTGCCACCCCATTTATCACTAAGGATTTGTTGCTTGCTCTCCCCTACTTTTAAACAGTGTACTTCCGTAAATACATTACCGAAGATTTCGCGGAGATTCCAGCAGCGATTCATCCCTGCCGTGCTGTTATCAGACAAGGATGTTACTGCAATAAATTCGAATCCTTTGTTGGCTAATTTTCTAATATATTTAACCGAATCACCATATGGCTTTAAGTGACGGACTTCGTCACTGTGATTAAATTCATGCACACAGGCCATTGCCTGTTCATAGGTTATATTGTGGTGGCGTTTTGCAATATTCCACTCATGATCGCTGTTGGATCTCCGGGGGCATCCCCGTTGCGTCATCCATGGCTCGAATGATTCTAGCCACTGCAAAACGACACCGTCGACATCTGTTAAAATGACCTTCTTCACGCAACCACCGTATTACCTTCCACCTTCACCGGCTTATCTGCGAACGCCGGCTCCACCAATCCCTGTGCTACGAGGAATTTTTTAAATTCCCCATATTCGTTTGGGTGGGTCTTTTCGATGTGTGCAATGAAGTCATTGTAAGACGATTCTCTAACCCTGTTCTTTACGAATGTTTTATTGATTGCATCAATGATGACCGTGGCGTTGCTTTCGTGGCGGTTTTTAATGTCGGTCACGAACTCGCACTTTTCTGTCACGTTGTGCTTGGTTGGATCGTCCTTCATTGGTGTGTAGTAATGTGTTAAAATTATATAGTGTCCTCTGTGCATATTATGCTCCTTCGTTTATTTGCTCGAGTTCGACGAGCGTGGCCGACAAATTTATCTCTGGGTCGCCTGCTAGTGGGTGATTACATAATCCATTACGGATTATAATAATTGCTTGGTATTCTTTCATCTTTTCACCATCGCTCCAAAACTCAACATTGTCATATAAAAATCTAAATATCGAATCATATTCTTCTGGTGATGCTTGACTGCATATTAATTTACGTGCTTCGTCAAATTTCTTTGCTCTAAACAATGCAACCATTTCTAACATATAATCACTTGAGCTTGTGCTGGCTGCTGGCTTTATTAACGTACCCGTTGATGAATTTAGTTGTAACTCGTTTGTGCATTTACGCATATCAGGATAAAATGCATCAATAAACAATTGGATTGTATCTGCGTCAAACGTTACTTCTTCTGCAATAAGTATTTCCATCATTCTAGTTGCGAATTCTGTTTTATCTAACGTATCTATTGTAATACCCTGTACTCTTGAGTGAATTGCAGGAATAACTTTATGTGGATAATTGCACGTTAAGATAAATCTGGATGTGTTAATGTATTTTTCCATCACTCCACGTAATGCTGCCTGTGCATTGTGTGTTAAGTAATCTGCTTCGTCCATTAACACATATCGCATCTCACCGGCGAATGACATTGTACTTACAAAGTTTGTAATTCTGTCGCGGATGTTATCTACTGAGTTATCTGAGGATGCGTTAATTTCTAATACATCTGCTTTATCAACACCAAGCTCATTCATTACTACTTTTGCTAGTGTTGTTTTTCCTGTGCCTGCTGGACCACTAAATAATAAGTGGGGGATGTTTTGATCTCTAATCCAGCCATTAATTTGATTCTTTAGATCTTCGTTTTTAAAAACATAACCGTCAAGGGTAGACGGGCGGTATTTGTCAAACCATACTTTTTTCATATTTAATAATATCCTCTTGTAGCATGTATTATACTATAGATTAGGTGTTTTGTCAAGAGATATTTTAGAAGAAAAAGCAGGGTTTCCCCTGCTTCGACCGGATGTGGATTCTGTTACTTTAGTTTAAGAAGGATTGCTGCTGCTATCTTAGCTTTTGTTTCTTTCTTATTAAAATTGGCGTTAACTTCAGTTGCTTTTTCAACTAATTTAATTTTAGACAATTTCATTAATGTTTCTTGTGTATCGAGCTCTGCGGGTGTAGTAAGTGTTGGGATTTCTACTGGTGCTTTCGTGCCGCCATCGGTAAGATAATCATTTGCCAAGGCTTCTTTTTCCGCGTCGGTATATACTTTATCTTCTTTTTCCGCCAGTCCTGAAATTACCTTTTCTTTTTTGTCTCTCATCAAAAACATTATAATTGCTACTACTGCAATAAGTGCTATTGATCCTAAAATTGTTGGTTCCATTTTGTTTCTCCTTTGTGATTAATTGTATTTATCTAATATCTTACTTTTGTGAAGCCGTGATCGGTTGATTCTGCTACAAATTCGTTATTTGGTTCTTCGTCTGATACTGCAAGTATCGATTCATTATCTGCCTTGTATACAGTTAAATCATCTGTGACTGTGATACCCCGTGACCAACGACCGTGTTCTATAAGTATCCATTGGTCTTTTTTAATATGATCTTCATTTGGGCCTGTTTCGTATACTTGCGCCCAGCGTGGTCTGACACCGTGTTGCTTGCCATCGTCATTTAATAATATAATACCGGAGGCTAGTTTTCTACCACCTTTCTCAAGGTTATGTATTAATATAGTTTTATCTATGGGACGTAACTTCATTTAATTATCTTCCTGTTTCGTTTGTTTATTAACTTCATATCTGCACCGCAATGTTTACATAGATTGTTTTTATCTGCACAATCAGGGCATATTACATCCACACACGTATTACTAAATGTTGTATCAGTTTCGCATATACCACAAGCCACTGTTGTCATTGTTGCGCCGCCAACCCTAGTATTATTCACATAGTGACAGGTTGTGCATAAATTTTGCTCGAGGCGTTCTTTCTTTTCCGGATCGTTTTTTAGATTATCTGCCCGTTCAAGAATGCTATCGTTGTAATTTTTAGCAAACGTGTTGGCTCGTATAATTGACACTAAATCGACGTTGCGTTTTCTAGCTCTCATCGTCTACTATCTGTATCGAACCATCTTCCAATTCTACTTCTTTACTTTTGCTGATGGTTTTCTTTTTAGTTTTTGCCTTGGGTTTTTCTTTTGGCATATTTTGCTTAATATCTTCTAATTCTACATCTTCTGTGGCCGACACATCTTCTTTGATGCTAATTTGCTTTGGTTTTGTTTTTGGATTTTGTCGGTGGTATGCTCGTGTTTGTTTTTCAACTGGCTCATCAACTCGGCCACCACGTGCCAATTTATCGCCACGCCCATTAACTCCCATGTTACCCACTGCTGTAGATTTTTCGCTTGCTAATCTTAGAGCGTCCATGTCGATCATTTGACCTTTTGATGTTCTGTGCATTTTCCCCATTTTATTTCCTTACTTTAAAAATTCAGTTATATCTAATTCGTATCTCAACGAATCAATTTTATGTACGCCGATTAAATATAATATATAGGACGATACGCTTGATCCTCTGCCCACTCCCCAGACAATATCGTTTTCCCGGAAGTGATCTATAAGAAAGATCATGCATCGTAATATATCTATCAGTCCGCGTTCTTCGTACATCGCATATTCCATCTCCACCCTGTTTGCCTCTTCAGGTGTAGCTGTTATGCTTAACACATAGTCTTTAACATCTATGTCTTTGTATTTATCGGGGATTAACCACGTATCTGCCTTAGATTGATGATATTCGTCGTGTTGCATATCTTCTAGTGGCTTTAAAACACTGTCAAGCCCAAAGTATTCTTTATTCGTTGCGTTATATTCGTCTGCTATATTTAAATCGTCAACATAGACAGAATCAATTGGCTTTCCGTTAAGTAACAGATTTACACAATCCTGTTCGGACAGTGATATGCGTTTTAAATTATCTTTGGTGACCATTTCTTCGGCATCTTAATTATTTCTGCTTTCTCAGGTTTCTTATCTGTGTGATCGTCGTATGCTTTTATCAAACTATGTTCAAATTCCACTATAGGATCTTCTGCTGATAAGAATGCTTGTAATTCCGGATCACCTTCTACTTCGTTTGCTGTAAAATCTGCAAAGTCAAACGATGGTCTGTGCCACCATGGAGTGTCGTGGTACATATCTTCTATATAATTATCACCTTCCGGTAAATTATAATTTCCTGTAAGTGTGTTAAATTTACAAGTGTGCATTGTTTCTGAACTCGATAGTGTTGTAAGACCGATATATAATTCCTCGCCACCAATTGCATTTAATTTGGCGTGGATTATGTGTACTAAGTGATTATCTGTCGGCACATACGGAGTAAGTAATGTCGGATTATCTGTGCCATAGGCTAAATTAACACCAATGTCACTGTCTTGGATTGCTACTATTAAATCTTCTAGTACGTTTTCAATCCAGAACTTTACTTTTTCATATGCAATAACACTTTTATTAATTTTACCCTGCTCTGGATGAGAGATAGGTGTTATCTCTATAGTAAATGTCCACGTAACCGGTATAATAGATGTTCCATTTACTCGCATCCCTGAGAATATATGTTTTTCTTCAATACAAGATATTTCATTAAAGTCCATTATTCTTCCTTGTCGATTATTTCTTCAATTTCGCCCAATGTGATAGGCTCGAGGGTGTTAATGTCATTCTTTTCGTTATAATCTTTTTCTTCTTGGATCATGCGTTTTTCTTGCTCCATTTGTATCTCATATAAGAGCATATCGATGTTATCAGATAATGTCGGCATGTTCATACGTTGTGCATGACTCTTCTTTTCCACTAACTCGTATGTTTTTTCTAATAATTGATTATCCGTATATTCGCTCGGATCGTAAAATGGGTGATGCATTATTTGTGGTCCTCTGTTTTTAGTAAATCTCCATCGTGGAATTCTAACCAACTCCATCTAAAACTTACACTTTCCTTTAATGTTGTTGCTGTAACTGGTCTCCAGTCATCTTCTGCTGCAATCTCATCGGTGGATGTGTCAAAAAACGGAATCATATCTTCTATGTTGTAACCGTAATCAGATATATCAATATCGGCACCTAATTTTATCATCATTGCTACTTCGGCAGCCGTGATCATTATTCGGCAGCCATCATTGCTGCTAATTTCTTATCTAGTTCAGCATCTAAATCATCATCGCTTAACTTGTTACGACGTATTCTTTCTCGCTGGTAACGTGGCACTTTAGAGTTTTTAGTTTTATCCTTTTCGTCATCGTTTTCGATGTCAATTCCCGCTTCGACTTCTGCTTCTAGTATCGTTTCGGCTCGTAAGTCCGTAACATCTTTACGGGTACGTGCTAAATATATACTTGCTTTTGCTGTTATATTTGGATTAAATAATCCCAGTGATATTAAGCCAATTGCACCCTTAATAAAAAACATTAAGTTAAGAAACATATGGGCTGCATAGAATTTAAAGTTGGGTTTATTAAAACGTATTGCTTTTAGTTTATTCCAAGTACGCTCAAAGAAATGGCGTGTTTTACGGAATAAATATGCAATGACTATAAAGATGTTATTGCCTTTAATTGCAAAGTTAGGAAATCTCTCTGCTAGGTTAGTGAATTTGCCTTCGAAGAAGCCTGGTGTGTATGTCTGTACTCTAACTGTTGTCATTGTGTTATCCTATGTAGTGGTGTAAATCTTCGACAATCTTTTGCTCTACTGCAATTTGAATTGTTTCGCCTTGCTGTATATCGATTGTCATTCCTTCGTCGTTTGTAATCTTTAACGTTTCATAAAATGTTGTTTCGATTGTGTAGCCGCCTTCGACTATGGTCAGTGGGCCGAATGATATAATATCTGCTTCAACCAGGTCACGCAATGTATATAAATCTGACAGGTCTATAAATATACCTGTATGTAAAATTTCTGATTTGAGTCTGCTATCCTCAGTGGAATCTGTCATTCTGATTGGAATTTTATTACGAATTTGATATTGTAATTCTTCTTTTCTATCATCTGATATCATTCTTCCTTTTCCTTGTCGAATAAATTGCCCTCTTCTCTGAATGAATAATAACCCGATTTACTAACAATAATGTGATCAAATACAAATATATTTAACGTGCCCAGTGCAGCCATAATCTGTTCGGTAGCTTTTATATCGCCTGGGCTCGGATCACTGTCGTGTGCAATGTGTGTATGAGCTAAAATAATTCCGGATGTGTCGTTTAGTATTGCGGTCCGTGCAATTTCTCTAATATGTGCCGGAGCACTATCTATTGTCCCCACGCTCACTACTTGTCGCTCTATAATACGGCCTTCGAGGTCGATATGAAATGCAAAAAAACGTTCTCGTCTTGCTCCGGCAAATTCTACATAAATATTATTTGCAACTTCTTCAGCATCTTTAACATAATCTCGCAGATCTAGTTGTTTCATCTTATTTGCTGTTAATGTGATTGCACGTTTAACGATAAAATCGTTACATCTATCTATAAAACCCATCATTAGTGTTCTCTCAAGTTTATTAATGTATGCATATTATAACACATAAAAGTGGTAGTGTCAATACTATTTATCACTCCATTCGCGGACAAATACCTTTAAATTGTTCTCAAGTATGTGCAATTGTTCGGGATCGTGAGCTAAGGTAAACGCCATCTTATCTACTCCGTCTTTAAAACCGACATAAAAATATGAGAAAAGCTCTGCTTGGAGGCTTCCGTATGGTTGCCACGGACTTTTCATTGGTTGGGTGATTGCCCACGAATCTCCACAATTATTCCAGAACCACTTTTTATATATTGCATAGTCCGTTGGCACTTGTCCGTAATAGTCGACCCGAGTCTTTACTTTATAGAATTTATATTCATTTGTAAATTCAGTAATATATTCAGCTGGGCGTAGTTTCCACGGCATTAGTGTGATAACTCAACTACCATTAAATCTACTTCGGAGATTTGATCTTCGTTTTTGTAGATTTCGATTGCAACATCAACACTATGGCCTTTGTCTAAATGGGTAACCACTCGACATCTTTTACCTGTGTTTTTTGTACCATCTGGAAGCACTTTACGTAGACGCCAATTAGTGCGGTTTTCACCAACATGGAGTTGTAACAGTTTAGCTATTGCTCGGAACTGCGCCTTCGTCTTTAATGTTACACGTAGCTCTTTCTTGATCTCGGTCATTAGGTATATCCTTGTTAGTTTCTGCAAATTGATGCATTAACATTCTTTTAATTTGGTCAGTTGCCGGGTACGAACCGTACTGTGCATTTGACACCTGTGTTGTAAATTCTGCTTGCAATAGATTGAATGTGCAATTCGAACCATCTTTTAGTATTGCGTACATCTCGTTCATTGGATTTGTTGGTTCTATTAACGTATCCACAAACTGATCGATATTGTTGAATGGATTAAGTGATAATCTTTTAATCCACTCAAACGGTATAATTTCACCTTTGTTCGATATTAAAAATTCTATCGGTTGTGATTCTATTCTTCTTGCTGTTTCGTAGGGATCATCTAAATGATAATCCCCGCCATATCTACCTGTTGCCATTTTTAACTCTCTCATAGTTAGCTATTGCATTATTCATTTTTACAGTATGTACCTTTTCAGTTAATGCAAATGCAAATGCATCGTGCTGGAAATATTCAATTAACTCATCATCCATAAACGTTATAAACGAACTTTCTAGCTGTGGTGATGTGCATAATAGTAACAGCCAGTCTTTACCGTTTAGTTTAGTTCGGCCATAATCATCACGCTCGAACCACGATAATATAACAGGCATCTTTTTAATAATACCACGTAGTTCAGATTTATCTAATTTAATTATAATTTCTTTTAGCTCTGTTACCCTGTCTTGGTATTTCTTATACTTAATCATATACTTATATAAACTAAGAACTGCATCTGCTGTATTAATTTTAGCAATATCAAATCCATACATAAAGAACTTGGCTGGCTTAGTTTCTGCAATATATGATATTTGCGCCTTTGCGTTAATCACTTGGTTTGCATGTTTCCAAAAATCTTTGGTAGGTACATCGTTGACACACGTATTTGAAATAAATTGTGCTGACAGATCATTTAACGTAAAACCAAGTTCTGCAAATACCTTGCGATCTTTCATATATATTTTTTCGCGCTCGGAAGATCGGATCGTATGCAGGGCAAACATATCAGGGTGGAGGCGATATACATCTATCATCTGGTCTCTGAACGATTTCCCTAGGATCTCGTCTATTGTTTCCCTGTTATGCGTCCTCCACAGCGACCACGATCTTCTGAGTCTTGCCATTCTAGTTCTCCACGTTCAAATCAGGTTCAAACCAATTAATGTTCTTTAATAGTTTACCTTCTTTAATCGTCTTATCCTTACCATTAACTTGGTATGTTTGGTTGCATCTTGACTTAACTGCATACTTTAAAACACCGAGTATAGTAGTTTCGTGTGCTACAACCTGACAACCCATATGTTCGTAATGTGCTACTGTTTTAAGCATTTCATCTTGTGTGCAGAACTTCGAAAAGTTTGCATTGCTAATGTTATCCATTAACTTATCACAGTCAATATCTGCTACATAGCCCATTCCGTATGTTACAACCAATATATCGCCGATTGCATCTTTAACTTCGTCCCAATCTTTATTCTTTAGTGCTTCCGTAAGTTCTTCAACTTCTTCGACAACTAGTGAAAACTGGTTTTCCAATTTATCGTAATCTTGTTCTTCCTTGTTTGTGATAGGTCGGCTAAATGCTTTGTTTAGTTCCGCCACGTTTGTAAAATTGCTCATAGACTCTCCTTGTTAGTATTATATTATACTACATCCTAGTGGATTTGTCAAGAAGTATTTGACATTATCTGTATATGGTGCTATAATGTGTGTATGAGTTTATATACACAAGAAGAGATCAACAAGTATTTTGACGGGGATGATAATATCGGCGCCCGTGCAGAAATATTCGAGAGGTGGCGGTCTGAATGGCAGGATCGCTGTATCGTTGTACCGAAAAATGAGAACCGAGATGTAAAACTGTGGATTGCAGAAAATTCAATTTTACAGACTGATTTTTCTTATGCTTGGTTTCTCAGTGGACATTATGTTAATTTTTATTTCCGCTACGAAGAAGATTATCTTGCGGTGGTATTGAAGTTTATCTAGTATTTGCGTTCTGCAGGATGTCTATCATTAATTGAGTTATCTTTTCAAGTTTTTCTTCTATCTTCTCATTCTTTTTATCAGCGGTTTCTTCCATTGCTTTAATGTCGTCTTTAAGTTCATTTACTCGACGGATTAATTCGTGTTGCTTTCCTTCGGTCACAGTGGTTCTGTGTTCAATTTCTCGAATATTAGTATTTACATTATCTTCTGTCTTTTGAAGATCATCGGCCCATGGTTTTTCATTCTTCTTAATATAATTCATTAAAAAGCCAAAGATTATTACCAATGTACCCATAATACTTGCGGCCACAGGCCACGTGATTTCTTCCATATTATCCCTTTTATTATATTATTCTGTCAGGTGTAAAGTAATATAGTGTGTTGTGTGGCGACAAATATATACTATGTTATTTATCTATTCAAACAAAAAGCATTATACGAGTATACAATGCTTTTTGTATGTAAATGTTACAGTTGTATTTATCTATTTGTTACAATTTTGTCGGCGAGACCGTATTCTACGGCTTGTTGTGCTGAAAGGTAGGTGTCATACTTTAACGTTGCTAACATATCTTCATAGGATTTGCCTGCTGAGTTATGTTTAACGTATAATTGCGTTAGACGTTCGTTTAGGCGTTTTGCTTCTTCTACGGAGCGTTTGGCGTCTTCAAGGGCGTCTTCGTTATTATATACCGTACCACTATTGCCGCCGAAGCCACTTGACACTCTATGGATCATTGTACTGGATTCTGGCAGAACCTGTCGCTTGCCTGGCGCTCCGCTCATTGCTAAGAATGATCCCATGCTCGCTGCCATTCCTGCTACAATCGTGGATACGTCAGGTTTAATAAACTGCATTGTATCGTATATTGCTAAGCCTGCTGTAACTGATCCACCTGGGCTATTAATAAATAATGTAATATCCGACTCAGGTGCTTCTGCTTCTAAATATAACAACTGCGCCACAATTACATTTGCCATTGGACCATTTACTTCGCCTGTGCAAAATACTGTTCGTTCTTTTAATAGTCTACTATAAATATCAAAAGATCGTTCTCCGTTGGGTGTTTGTTCGACTACCATTGGTATTAATGTCATATTGTTTTCCTTTTTAAGTTAATTATGATAAATATATTATATAACATAAAATAGGTAATGTCAAGTGAAATTGGATGAAATTTACAATATAGAAGAAGAATGGGATAAGATAGATCAGCGTTTCAATCGTGAAAACTTCGAATTCCGCAATGTGGAAGAAGACCGATACGTTGAGATTGCTATGAAAT
>Ga0164315_10002560_pt1 | contig 13935 bp, 11 predicted proteins | sample GuaBasSedimGuay6_FD_113737 | JGI IMG/M metagenome (GOLD analysis project Ga0164315, IMG submission 113737) | Subseafloor sediment microbial communities from Guaymas Basin, Gulf of California, Mexico - Guay6, Core 4569-2, 0-3 cm | ecosystem: Environmental > Aquatic > Marine > Hydrothermal vents... | reverse complement strand
CCTGGGAGCTATTATTCTGGCAGGTGTACTTGTGGGTATTATCTCTTCCCGGAGACTGCTTTCTCCCATTGTTCGTTTAAATCAGGAAATCGATCATATCATTATTACAGGGGATTTGGGACGACGGTTGGACAGCTCGGGAACCGGGGATCAGCTGGACGGTTTAATCAACCGTTATAATCGTCTTTTAGATCGTGTGGAGTCTCTGATCGGGGGAATGAAAGACACCCTTGATGCCGTTGCCCATGATTTAAGAACGCCGTTAACCAGACTTCGGGGGCATGCAGAGCTGGCGTTGGGCAAGGGGGATGCTGAAGAGTACGAGGAAGCCCTTGCCACGGTGGTTGAGCAGACCGACCAGGCTGGAGCCCTGCTATCGGCCCTGATGGATATCGCCGAAGCGGAACAGGGTATGCTTTCTCTGGAGGGGGTTTCCTGCAACCTCAGCACCCTGGCGGCCGAAGTAAGTGATATGTATGAATTGATTGCCGAGGAAAAGGGTCAGAGGCTGACTCTGGAGGCTCCGAATGAGGTTCTCCTTTCCGGCGATCCGGTGAGACTCAGACAGATACTGGGGAACCTTGTGGACAACGCTCTGAAGTACAGCCCGGAAGGTAGCTGTATCGATATCAGATGCGGTTTCAGCGATGAAACAAGCTGGGCTGAAATTATTGATGACGGTCCCGGAGTTCCCGAGGAAGAAACAGAAAGGGTTTTTGAGCGGCTTTACCGGGGAGACCGGAGCCGGGGCTCCCGGGGGCTCGGTTTGGGGTTGAGTATGGTAAAAGCACTGGTGGAAGCTCACAGCGGCAGTGTTGAAATTTCAAAAGTTGAAGGGCGGGGAGCCAGTTTTAAAGTTGTTTTTCCAAGAATTTCAGAGGAAAACATTTCAAAAGCGTAAGACTTCGGCAAGATTCCAGCAAGGTTGATGCATTATCTTTCTGATATCAAATTCAGGAGTGATTGTATGACCAATCAAAAATCACGCCGATCTAATCGGCTCATCATCTCTTTGGGAATCCTCTTCTCTCTGTCCTTAATAATTGTCAGCGTTCCTTTATCAGCTCAATCAGGGAATGCCGCTCTGGATCTTCAGAACGCTTTCAGGCAAATCTCAACAGATGTACTTCCAGTAGTTGTCCAGGTGAACACTGTTAACGTTATTGAGCGGAAAACGGTAAACCCCTTCGAGTTTTTCTTTCGTTTCCCCAACTCTCCCCGGCAGCCCGAATCACCTCAGACACAGTCTTTCAGACAGAAGGGGCTTGGCTCCGGTGTTATTGTAGAACGGCGTGAAGACCATGTTTATATTCTGACGAACAATCATGTTGTCGACGGTGCCGATGAAATCGAGGTGAATCTGAGCGACGGGCGGAAGTTCACTGCGACACTCGTCGGCGGCGATCCCCTGCGGGATCTTGCTCTGATATCAATTGATACCAAAGACAATCTTCCCATCGCCAAACTGGGTAATTCGGATGATGTCTGGGTGGGTGACTGGGTTCTGGCCATCGGTAATCCTCTGGGATTTGAGTCAACTGTTACCGCCGGCATCATCAGCGCCAAAGGCCGGAACGCCGAAGGGCAGAATTTTACCGACTATCTTCAGACCGATGCGTCCATCAACCCGGGTAACTCCGGAGGCGCCCTGGTGAATCTCAATGGAGAGGTGATTGGAATCAACTCCTTCATCGCCTCCACCAGCGGCGGGAATATCGGATTGGGCTTTGCTATCCCCATTAACAATGCCCGCCGGGCTATCGACGATTTCATTGAAAAAGGCAGCGTTGAATACGCATGGCTCGGGGTTAATATGGGGGATTTGAATAAAATCCTTTCAGAAGAACTGGATCTTACAGGTAAGAGCGGCGCATTTATTTACAATGTATACGGAGAATCTCCAGCCATGAAGAGTGATATACGACCGGGGGATCTGATTACAAGCCTGGCCGGCCGGACTATTGAAAACTCCAACGACCTCTCCAGAACTGTTTCTTCCCTGCTCCCCGATCAGAGTGTGCCGGTTACATTGATAAGAGACGGCAATACCATGAATCTCAATATTCAGCTGGCGGTACGTACTATTGAACGTGACGGGTTAAATGTAAATGTCTGGCCCGGGTTTTCCGCAGTTCCGGTAACGGCAGAATTGCGTGATCAGATGCGCATACCCCGGACCGCAGGAAACGTTTTAATCGGCGGTGTAGTGGAAGGCAGTCCGGCTTCGGCTCTGGGACTGCGAAGCGGTGATGTTATCAAAGCCATCAATCGGCGAAATGTTCGTAACCTGCAGCATTTCTACGAACTGATTAACGCTGAAAACCGCATTGAAATTAAAATCACCCGTCAGGGCAATGATTTGGAGTTTATTCTGAACAAATAATTAGTTTTTTCATATCTCTCTCCCTGGGAAGGGGGCGGACACGTTGTGTTTGCCCCCTTCTTTTTCGTGCGCCCGGCAGGGCGCATCCACTTGGAGGTGAAAGTCCTCTACAGGCCCGACAAGGGGAACTGTTAGCCGGACGGCAAGGATGTCAATCGTGAGGTGGTATTGAATCATGAGGATGGTGGCCGTGGCCTCAGCGAAGAAGAGACTGAGCATAGTTTTTAATCAGTTCTTTACTACCAGGCGGGACAGTGGCGGTGCCGGTTTCACACTGCGGTTCCCGAAAAACCCCAGAGGGCAATAAAAGGTATAACAATCGCCGTCAGACCGGTGAAGAGTACAACCAGCATGAACAGGCTGTAACGAATCTTGTATGAGTTGAGCAGTGATTCATCATAATACCCCTCTACACCATAATCCCTGTACATTTTTATCAGTCCGTTTAAAAGTCTGGTCCGTGTCTGCCTTCCTTTGATAAGGCCTACCTCGGCGACAAGGTTCACAACCAGAATCAGGGCAACGAAAACGAACATGATAATGAGATTGGACCGGCTTTGAACCGACTCCCAGGATGTCTCTGATGCCAGGGCTGAATTGGCACTCAATATGGCGATATTGATTAGAATTGAGGTGATGATAAAGATTCTGTCAGTTTTTGTATTTACCTGAAGCTCATTGATGAGATGCTGATGAACCCGGGGTAGAAGGTTGTTTTCCATCATACTCTTTAATATACAACTCTTTGAGTTCAGGCACATCATTTAATGCAGATATTCCGGCTTCGTGAAGACGGTAAACACCTCTTCGAACCCGTTCAAACCATCCGTATAGATTTTTTGATAGTATTACCTCTACATCCTCAGTGGCCCAAGGTTCTCTTTTCAAGAGGGGGATGAATTTCCTCCAATCCAATGATCTGCCGAGAGCAATCAGGTTGGTTGCCAGACTCTTGTTCATGTTTTTTATCAATTTCCCAGAACCTACCCACGGGAAAAGGTATTGTTGGAAATTCTGGATTGTGAAATGTAGGGTGAAAGTACGATAATTATGATTAACTGACGCTATATCAATAAATTGAGGGAAATTCGCTAATCCCGGGTAAAAAGATAATAATTATTTCCGGAGGACAAATGAACAGTACTAATAATGCTCTGGGCAGGTTCTCATCCCTCTGTATCAATCGTTACCGAATCGTTTATCTGGGGATGGCTTTATTGGTTATCCTCGGACTTTACAATTACAGAACCCTTGCCAGAGAATCAAAACCCGAAGTCGTATTTCCTAAAATTAAAATCAACGTCAACTATCCGGGAGCCACTCCCGAGGATGTTGAACTTCTTGTTACAAATAAACTTGAAGCGGTTCTGTCCGGTATCGAAGATGTTGAATTCCTCACCTCATCATCTATGGCAGGCAGATCGGAAGTACAGATGGATTTCTTTCCTGAAGCGGACATTGATGAGAAAATCGGCGAGGTGACTCAAGCCGTTCTATCAGTCAATGATTTACCTGAAGAAGTGGAATCGCCCTCGATCAAGGTTTCCACAACGGCGAATCGCGCCTTTATGGTTTTAAGTCTGAGTGGAGATTTGGCTCCCTCTGAACTGAAATCCACGGCCGATTTACTGATGGATGAGCTTTTGTATCTCGACGGTGTGAGTGATGTGAAAATATCGGGTGATAAGAGTCCTGAAATCAGGATTACTGTTGACCAGGCCCGTTTGGCTGAATTCAATCTGACGGCTGAGAATCTTGTTCAGGCAGTCAATATGCGCCATAAGGATACTCCTGCCGGTGATGCCATTCTGGATGGCGTACATTATTATATCCGCGTTCTGGCTTCTTATGGGGATGTGAACGAACTGCGTAAAACTCTTGTTCCGCTCCCCGGGGGGAATGTCATATTTCTCAAGGACATTGCCCGGGTTGAGGAGACCTACAAGCCGACAGCCAACTACTCCAGAAGGTCGGTAAATCTTGGAGAGGACAATGCGGTTATGAAAGCCGCCATTACGATTTCTCTTTACAGGGACGGGGGAACGGATATCATCGGTCCGAGCCGCGCTGTTAAAGCTGTCATCGGCGATACAGAAAGCGGCAGGTTTCCGGATGGACTGGATATTCAGGTTCTTCAGGATGATGCCGTATCCGTTCAGGAAGATCTCGATGATGTGTTGGGGAATGCCATATCAGGTCTCCTGATTGTAGTTATCGTACTCTACCTTTTCCTGGGATTCCGGGAAGCATTTATTGCCGCCCTGATTATTCCTTTTTCCCTGTTCTTTTCTTTCATTGCACTCAATATCGCGGGTATGACCTTTAACACGATGACTCTTCTGGCCATGATTATCGCTCTGGGGCTGCTGGTTGATAATGCGATTGTCGTTGTTGAGAATGTCAACAATTTCAGGTTGAAAGGCCTATCCCGCATTCAAGCCGCCAGGCAGGGAACGGCGGAAGTCGCACCCGCCATTCTTGCCGCAACCTTAACGACAATGGCCGCTTTTATTCCTCTGGCTTTTATGGAAGGCCGGATAGGACTGATTATCAGTGTTATTCCCATCACCATAATCTTTATTGTCGGAGCCTCCCTGCTGATCGCCTTGAGTGTCACACCGACACTCACATCACGCCTTCTATCTAAAAAAACGGGTACACCGGTAATCCGGAAGTTCTCCTTTACACGGGAAATCACTGAAGCCCTGGTAATCACCGCTTTGGTGATTATCGCATTTTCCATAGATGGGCAACCCGGTTTACTGTCTCTGCTGATGGCGCTTCTGATGACAGGCTTCCTTGCCATCAGAATCATCGGCAGATATAAAAAGGTGAACGGTTTCGACAAATTTGCTTCTGCTTATAAAAAAATGCTTACAAAGTTAATGAGTAAGCGCAGAAATCGGATCCTCGTGCCTGTCTTCACACTACTGTTACTAGTGCTTGCCCTGTCCACAATTCCCCTGGGATTGATGAAAATCGAGTTATTTCCAGTGAGAGATGAATCCTCTCTCTATGTTGTCCTGTCCACTCCTGAGTACAGTTCACTGGAGGATACGGACGGAGTCACCAGACAGATTGAAAATATTCTCCTTAATCTTGACGGTATCGAAAGCATTTATTCCGAAGTCGGCACCGTCACAATGAGAGAGTCTGAAATCGTCGTCAATCTCAAATCCAGGGAAGAAAGAACATGGACGACAAAAGAAAAAATACCCGAGCTTCTCAAGCAGTTTGTGACGGTTCCCGGAGCTAAAATAACGATTGGAACTTCGGCAGGCGGGAAGTCGGCGAACAGTCCGATACAGATAAAGCTTATTGGAAACGATATGGATGCACTGTCTTCATCCGCCAAAGCATTAGTGGGGATGCTGCCCAACGCCGAGGGTGTGGGTAATCCTTATTCGGATTTTGAACGAGGATTTCCCGAGGTTCAGGTACTCATGAGACCCATCGTAGCTGCTGATCTGGATGTTGATGCGACATCGCTGGGACAAATTGTCAAATCATTCATCAGCGGACAGACTTCGGGGTCAATCACAACCTCAGAGGGGGAAATACCAATCCGCTTCGCTACAACCGATGACAAGCTCGACTCTGTTCAGGATATGGAAAAAATTCTCATTCCCCTGAAAGACGGAACAATGCTCACCCTGACTCAGGTTGCCGCTCTGGCGGAAACGAGCGGTTTCGGGACGATTCGGCATAACGGCGGGGATCGAACAGTTACGGTCTACGCCCAACTCATGCCTGATGCGAACATCAGGAACGCCGTAGAGGATATCGACCGATTGATTGCCGAACAGGGTCTGTCGGAAGGAGTCAGATATGAATGGGCTGGAGATGCCGCCGATCTCGATGCTTCGTTCAATGATATGACCGTGAACCTGGCTCTCGCCCTCCTTGTTGTATTTCTGATTCTCTCAGTGCAGTTCAACTCATTAACCCAACCCCTGGTAATCCTTCTCTCCGTACCCATGGCATCAATCGGGGTATTTATCGGACTTCTCATTACCGGGAATAATTTCGGCCTCTATGCCTTTATGGGTGTTATTGCCCTGGTTGGAATTGCTGTTAATGACGCCATTGTTCTTGTGGACACAGTCAACAGGAACAGGATGAATGGGATGCCCCTTGATGAATCCCTGACAGATGCGGGGGAAAGCCGTTTCGGGCCGGTTCTGGCAACAACACTGACAACGATCGGCGGAATACTCCCGCTGGCATTCAAAGACGTGAACTTCGCACAATTGAGCATATCCCTCATATTCGGCCTTATGGCTTCTACGATATTGACACTTATCGTACTCCCGATTATTTACCGGATTGTTGAGGATCTGAAGCTCGGTTTTAAAAGAAAAATACCGGTTTTTATTGATGAGGAGACTGAATAATGAAACCAATTCGTATCTTGTCCGCAGTAATATTTATTCTGACATTTTCGATGACCGCCTGCATAAAGCCGGCCGATCAGAATATAGTTGAGCCCAGTCCCGCAGAAGCCGCCCCGGCAGCCGTAGCTGTTGTTGTAGACCTCAGTACGCCTCCTCCGGGTTCCAATGCAACCCAGGACAAATGGGATACTTTCACAGATGAGAAAAGGCAGGAATCCTGGGATAAGTACCTCGCCGAAGGGACAACGACAGAAGAAGCTCCCGCAGAGGAAACTGTAGTCAAACGTCCAGGCAGCGGGGGGGGCGGGGGATCCTCCATTGTTCCTGTTGTTGTCGGCAGCCTGACTTCAGCTGAAATCGATGTGTACTACTATGGTTTGGGGGAACTTGTTGCCGGGAATGAAATTCGGGTGAATCCCGAATCCTCAGGAACAGTGGAATCTCTCTATGTTTCAGAAGGAGATTTTGTTGAAATGGGAGATCTCCTTTTCTCCCTCGATAATAATACTCTTGTTAAAAATATCGAACGAACCAGTGAAAAGTGGGACAACGATCTGGAGCTCGCCATCATCAAGCTCAACGAGGCTCAGGAGTATTACGAGGTTACCAGCAGTCTTTTCCCCAAAGGTTTGATTTCAAAGGCTGAAAGTGACAAAGCACAGCAAACCTGGGAAGAGGCAAAGCTGAATTATGACAATATCCAATTGGGGAAAACGGCAGATATCGAAAATCTTCAGGAAAACCTCCGGGCCACACTGGCCATCAGCCCGGCCAGGGGATATATCTCCGGAATCTCATTCAGGAGGAATGAACAGGTAGGAACCGGAGATTTTGTGGAAATCATCGATATTGAAAATATTGCTATCCAGGTTCAGGTTCCCGAGAATATCATAGCCCGGATAAAAAATGGGAGCCGGGTTGTTGCGAAACAGGCTTCTGCACCGGATTACATACTTGACGGCATCGTTACCGGTGTCGGGTTAAAAGCCGATACAAACAGAACCTATGAGGTTAAAGCCGAATTTGATAATCCGAATCAGAGACTCCTGCCCGGTATGTTAATGGAAGCACAGATTCAAATGGTACGATACAGCTCAAATTTCGTCGTTCCGAAGGCAAGTATCATGACCGAGGGCGATCTCTCGTATCTTTACAGGATTGTTGAAGATAAAGCCGAAAAAGTTCCCGTTGAAACAGGGCAATCACGAGGACCGATGATTCAGATTATCGGACCCGTAAAACAGGGGGATATGATTGTTCTGACTGGTCAATCATACCTTCAGAGTGGTAGTGCGGTGAATGTCGCTGAAACCAGAGAGTATCTGCCGGAACGCACTGAATTCTGAACGCAGCTGAATTCCAAGCAGATTGAAAAGCCCCGCTTTCGGAGTGTGTACTCCGTCAGCGGGGCTTTATTTCATTAACTCCCGAAACGATACAGCTGTCGCTCGAAAGCCGAAAGGTGATTCAGCGACCCTTTAAGTAGATTCTCATAAACCATGAGAATGGCTTCTTCATCGGTCTCGGAAATTAAATCTTCAAGGTCTTTAATATCCAGAACCTCGATAGCTTTCCCGATTGCCAGAGCATCTGCCAGTGATGCTTCACCCTGTGTTGTCAGATCCTCATACAGACCTGCCAGTAGAGGACTGGTAAACACCCCGTATTCCGGATCCATCACAACAGGATCGGCAATTTCATAGGCCTCAAGGAGTTGTGCCATCTGGTCCATATGAACCTGCTCACTGCCGGCGATATTGGTAAACACACGATGATTCCAGACATCATACAGATAAAGGTAGACATCCCGGGCCAGCTTTTCCTCTTCCCGCATCAGAAGAAGTCCGTCAATCTCAGCCTCATTCAAGGCGTCAGGGTCGGTCGAATCGAATACAGCCTGGCAGTCATCACACATTTCATGTGAAGTGTTACCCGGGCCGTTTCCCCATACGTTGACTCCCAGAGTCATTGCGATAACGACGATAATTACGAAAAAAGATACTTTCCTGTTCATTTTAATCTCCTGATAAAATACATATTGCTTACAATCTTTAATGGTCAGATTTCTTCCGTACCATTTCGCATAGTATCGCTACTATATATAAATAGTATGTGAACGGGTTATATTTTATGTGAGAATTTCCAGATAAATCCCGGGGCAGTTCCAGAGAGCAGCGGTGCCGGTTTCAATTTGTACTTCCTGAAGAAGGTCTATCTTCTGAGCTGTATACCTTTAGCTGTTTTATGTATAAATCTTTGAGTTCCGGGACATCCTGTAAGGCGATTTCTCCGGCTTCATGGAGACGGTAAACACCTCTTCGAACCCGTTCAAACCATCCGTATAGATTTTTTGATAGTATCACCCCTGTATCCTCAGGGGCGCCAAGCTCTCTTAACCCGGCGGGAGAGGCCTCCTCAAGAACGGAAAGCCAGGCTGCCAGGCGAATCGCCCGCTGCCGGTAGGCACTTACTTTCAGTTTCCCTCCAACAAGCCCCCCGGGAGTGATATCCATATCCCGGCCTGCAATTTCCCTGAGTATGGCCGCCTTCTTTTTTGGACGCCGCCGGGGTGCGCCCGATGCGCCGGCCGGATGAATCAGAACTTCAACCTTTGTTTTCATTTTCATGAATGTTATCAGAATTAAACCGATACCCAGCCGGGAAAGAAGACGGCGGAGGTTGCGGGATGACGGGGGCCTGGGCCGGTTTGGAGTAGCCGGAAGAGCAATGTACACCGAGTCGGCATATTCCTGTCTTTCGGCAGCCTGGGCCAGGAGAACCAGAGACGGCCGGAGTTTGAGTTCAATGGCAATAAGGACTCCGTCCTTTTCGGCGGCCAGGTCGCAGCGGCCCACCTCCCCTCGAACAGTGTAGCCCTGGGTTTCGAGCCAGGCTTTCAGGGGAGGGTAGAGATGGGTTTCTTTTAATGTTCCATCCATTGCTACTGTTTAATCCGGATCTCGTCAGAGGTCAATTAAAAATAAGACAAAAGACTACATGCCGTAATTCAGTTAATTGTAGAAGGTATTGTAGATGGTAATACCGCTGATAACCCCGTTAAAACGGTAAGGCTCACCGGGAATCTGAGTTCCGACAATCACATCGCCGTCGGAACTTTTAAAGGGAGAGTAATCGGCAATCAGAATTTCGGTACTTGAAAAACCCTTTGTGATTTTATCAGTTACATCGGTACCATCAACATAGATATGTGCTTCGCTGTTATTCCAGGTTACAACCACATGGGACCAGATGCCTTCGGGAAGGACCGTTTGAGTTCTTACAAGGATGAGCTGTCCGGAATCGGAAGTCATGGCCAGCATCAGTTTTTTACTGCCGTCGTATTGAAAAGAATACCCTTCATCCGACCAGTCAGGTTTGCTGCCCTTATGAATGATTCCAGCCCAGGCGACATTGGTTGTCGGTTTGAGCCGGATGTCAATTGTTCCTTCAGTGATGAGGTTGTTTGATGGATCGGCAGGAATCATCAGGTAGTCTTCGGCGGCGTTAAATTCCATTCCGACTCTCTCCCCGTCATCAGAAATCGTCGGAGTACCGTTCACGGTAATCGGGGAATCCGCCGGGATATCTTCTTCCAGAGGAAGACCAATAACGATTCCTTCCTCTTCATTCGTGTACATTCCGGTTTCTGAAACCATAAGATCGAAAAGTGTGATAATCCCGTTAATCAGATCCATTGTAATTGAGACAATCTCAGGGTTGATGCCGTATTCAATCATTACCTGTTCGGCATCCTCAAGGGTAATCCCGTAAGCATCGGCATAGGTTTTAACCTGAATGGAGAATGTGTAGATTTCCTGATATCCGGAACCTGGAATAGCTATTTCATTCCCGAACAGCTGTCGGAAATTTTCAAGACTGTTGTTGTAGCTGATATTTTCGACAAAGTTTTCCAGCAGTGTGATGATGTTTTCAAGTGGTTCTACGGCGTTTTCGTGCTCAAGATAGGCCCTGTTTGATTCAATAAATGCTTCAATCCGGGTTATGAGATTTAAAACGGGTTCTTTGGGGGTTGTTTCATCTTCAAGAATTGTGTCGGCTTCCGATTGTATTTCTGCCAGGTCTGTGGCAATTCTATCTTCAACAGACAAACTGGCTGAGGGATTATTGCAGCCGGCAAAGAATAAAGTTAAAAAAAATACACTTAATGAAACTGAATAAATAGTTTTTTTCATTTTACAGCCTCTCTTTATCGTACAACACGATTAGCAATAATTGTGCCAAGGTAGAGCATTGATTAATTTGTTTATATGAAAGGAAATATAGAAAAATAAAAAACGCAGGATCCTATGCATATTTCATAATCTATTCATTTTGAATAACTTCACCGGGAAGCACCAATTTCATTTACGGAGTAATTTCAATTTTTTCTTTTCGGGTAAGATCGTTTATCCATTTTCCGGATCGGAATCTCAGTCCTGTCATGATAAATTTGAATACTTCTTCCAGTCCCACTAAAAGGTAAACTAAAGGTAGACTGAGATTGAAGTAAAGGCCGGCCAGGAAGGCCATGGGCACACCGATTCCCCAGACTCCCAGAAACTCGGTTATGAATGAAAAGGCCGTATCACCCCCGCTCCTGAGTATTCCGACGATCATATGAAGATTAAAGGCCTTGATGGGAATAAGAATACCGATGGCCATGAGTGTGAGGCGAACAATCCTGATTGTTTCAGGTTTCATATTGAGAATGAGGACAATCGCCGGTGCTGTTGCAGACATCAGAGCCCCAAGAAATAAACCGGAAATAAAGCCTTGTATCAAAAAATACCGGGCAAATTGATAAGCTTCATTCTTTCGCCCTTCGCCAATTTTTTTCCCTATCATGATAGCGGCAGTGGTTCCGGTGCCCATCAGAACGACAAAGAATAAACCTTGAATTGATTCGGTTATATTGGCGGCGGCAACAACATCGGTTCCCATACGGGCAAAAACAACCTTATACATCACCATACCCAGAGACCAGGCAATTTCATTCAGAAGAACCGGGCCGGCTGTGATGAAGAATCTTTTCAACAAGGCGCTGTCAAATCCCAGATATTCCCGGAAGCTTGCGGCAACTGGAAGCTGTCGGGAAAAAATCAGGGTTAGGAGAACTATCAGTTCAATACCCCGGCTGATCAATGTGGCTATCGCCGCTCCCTTAACCCCGAGGGCCGGGAAACCAAGCAGGCCGAAAATCAGTACCATATTCATCACGGTATTAAGGCCCAGGCTGATGGCCGTAGCTGCCAGAGGGATTCGCGGTCTTTCAATGGAACGCAGGGCCATTGCAAAGGAAAACGATATTCCCGAAAGTATATAACTCGGTGCGATTACCTTGAGATATTCCACCCCCAGCTGCACAACCACCGGATCGGGTGTGAACAGGCGCATGAGCTCATGGGGAATCAACCATGAAACAAGAGCAAAGGGAACTGAAAAAACCATAGTTCCCACCAGGGATAAGCCGACAACATGGTGGATTCCTTTTTCATCCTTATTCCCCCAGAACTGGGCAATAAAAATACCGGTACCGCTGGTGATACCGAAGAAGATGAGGAACACCAGAAAGAACATTTGGTTTGCCAGACCGACAGCGGCGACTTCAGATTCCCCGAGCCGGGAAATCATCATCGTATCAACAAACGAGAGTCCGTTGGTAAGAAGCATCTGCAGGATAATCGGTAATGCTATCCCCAGCATGGTTTTTCTGAATCGGCTGTCCTTAAGGTACTCGCTTAGATATTGACGCATAGGATGGTTTCAGGGACAGTCCTGTGGCTGAAACTCAACTCTCTTTTTTCTGTTCAATGGATAATTCAGAGAATTCTGCAATGAAGCTGCCGGTTTTTGGTGAACAGGCGAATATCCCCGCGTTCAAAGGGCGCTGCCGGCTGTGAAGATGGGCAATTCGCATCTGTGTCCATATTGTTCCATCCGGAGAGCTATCAATTAAGAAGTCGTTATCCCGGCATTCCACTCTATACCACATTTCCATTATTTGTGGATCAATATCGCTGGTAGCCCAGTCCGAATATCCCAGGTTTGTTATTACAGATCCAAGACGGCAGTGTTCACTGTCCTCCCTTTCTGCCGCCACCTTAATCCAGTTAAGCCCGTCTATCCTCAGGAATATCCCGCATTGGTCGTATTGATTGATGTAATTGAATACTGTTTTAACAGTTATTCTGAAGTTCCCGGGGATGGAAGACAGCATGGCATGACCGTTATCCCTGGAGAATCCATAGTGGGTTCTCTGCCAGAAATCAGTTTCGTCGGATGTTGTAACGGTAAGTTTTTCGTTGCTGAAAGTAAAATCCGGTTTATTCATCCAGAAAAAATTATCAGGGGTTGTACGATCCAGGGGTATCTTCATATTCCAAGTCTAATTCATTTCGCTAAAAGATTCCCTCCAATCCTCTAAATTGTCTGCCGATGAGCTCTTCAGGGAATTTGTAGAATCCCCCAGGTTACCAGAACCGCTGCCGCAACGGGAATAATGAGGTTTTTGGAGTAATGAGCCGCCACTGCAGCAATTCCCAGCCCGCCTAGAGCAGCCCAGGGGCGCCCGGTATCCGTCAGTGAAGTGAATGCTCCCGGGAAAATCAGGGCTCCCAGGGCGGCGGTGGGCATGATGGTGAGGAAGCGGCGTACCGACAGAGGCACCTTCTCCCAGCTGGTCATCAGAAAAGGTGTTACCCTGATGATATAATTCACAACAGTCGCAGCGATAACCACAGCCATGATGTTCAATTCGCCATGATTGTTCATGCTTCTACCTCATCTGATGCTGTCCCGACGGTTGCAGGAATCAGAAACATCCCGAGTATCGTCCCGCTCATCATGGCGATAACAAAACTCCACCCCGATCCCAGGGGGCTGAAGAGTTCCAGAAGAGTGTTCACCCCGGCGGCCGAGGCAGCCGTGAGTATCCAGGGCATCCCTTTCTTGAGATCCGGCAGTAGAAGAGCCATAAACAGGGCGTAGAGGCTGCCCACCATGGCTGCACTGAGACTTGCCGGCAGAATGGAACCGAAGAGCCAGCCGCTTAAAGTGCCCAGGTTCCAGCCAATCCAGGGCCCAATCTCCACCGCTCCCTGATAGGCCGGGCTCACCTGCCCCTTGTTGGCAGTGGTGACGGCGAAATTCTCATCGGTT
>Ga0164315_10002559_pt1 | contig 13936 bp, 9 predicted proteins | sample GuaBasSedimGuay6_FD_113737 | JGI IMG/M metagenome (GOLD analysis project Ga0164315, IMG submission 113737) | Subseafloor sediment microbial communities from Guaymas Basin, Gulf of California, Mexico - Guay6, Core 4569-2, 0-3 cm | ecosystem: Environmental > Aquatic > Marine > Hydrothermal vents >... | reverse complement strand
CAGCGATCCGAGATACTCGCGGAAAACGGGATCGGAGAGGCCGAAGTAGCTCTCGAGAAAATCCAAGTCGGCCTCGCTCCAATCCGCCAGGTTCCAAAAGCTCGCGAACCGAATGCGCGGGTTGGCTGATATTGCCGCGAATATGTTGGCGACGAACTGCCTCTGCATTTCTGGAGAGCTGCCGTTCGAGGGCGTCGGCTCATAGCCGGCGGGATAGCCCACTTCCTGCAGCAGCAGCGGCGCCGGTGCGGTCGCGTCGAGCATCGCCTGGATGTCCGTGATCACATCGGCCGGGTCGCGCACGCTGAAGTCGCCATTGAGCGGGTAGTAGGTGAACGAGAGCAGGTCGCTCGCGTCCTTGAGGGCTGCGAATGCGGCGGGCAGTCTTGTCAACACGCCGAACTGGACTGTCACGCCGACCGCGAGGCGCGGCTCGATCGTGTGCGCCCGCTCGCGCGCGGCAGACACGAAGCTCGCGAAGCGAATGATTTGCGTGGGATTCGCCGCGAGCCAACTGTCCACCTCGTTGCCCACCGACAGATAGAAGCCGCCCTCCTGCACGAGAAGCGGCACGACGGCGTCGAGCACCATGCCGAAGCGCGCGATCATCGTCGGGTCGTCGAAGTCGAGCCCCACCAGATCGGCGGGCAGGTTCAGGTTGTTGATGTCGATCGTCCTGACGACGAGGTAGGGCACGAGGCCCGCCGCACGCGCCGTCGCCAACTGCGCGGCGATCGCCGTCGTGTCGATGACGCCGGGAGCGGTTTCGATGTCCGTCCACGGAATGGAGAGTTCGCAGCTGTCCACGCCGTTGGCGATGGCCTCGGCGAACGCGGCGTCGAGCGTCGCCTGCGCGGCCGGCGAGGCGCCCGAGTAGAAGACGCCGATTCGCGAACCGGTAGCGAGCAGCGGCAAGGATGCAGCGTCAACGGCCGGCGTACCCGACCCGCCACCGCCACCACACGAGACCAGCAGAGCAATCAGAAGCAGCGCGATTCTCATGGAGACCTTATCGGCGGATTCCGCAGGCTCCGTAATGCAAAGAGGGCGGCCCCTTTCGGGACCGCCCTCGGCGGAGCCATGGAATTCAAATCCCCTATGAATCGATGTCCGCCCCCGATGATGTGTCGCAGTCGTTCTTATCCCAGTCGTTGGGCGTGCTGTACTCGTCGTGGAAGCAGTCGAAGCCGCCGTTCCCCTCGCTGGTGTTCTTCTTGATGTCGTTGTTCGAAGGACCGATGTGAAGCCTCGGGCTGCGCAGGCCGATGCCGTCGCCGCCGTTGTCCGTCACGACGTTCTTCTCGATCTTGTTGTTCTGCGAGTCGTTGAGCAGACGCAGTCCATCGAATCCGTTGTCGTGGATGTCGTTGCCCTTGATCTTCGAGTTCTGAATCTCGCCCACGAGCATGCCCATGCGGGTGTTGTCGTAGACCTCGTTCTTTTCCAGCTTGATTTTCTCGTTGTCCACGAACGGCAACGAGAAGTCGGACGAGAGCGTCTGCACCGCAAGCCCGTCGAAGTTGTCGTGGATTTCGCAGTCCTTGACTTTCACGTTGCTCACGCCCTTGACGGAGAGCCCCAGGCGGATTCCGGTCTGGCATCCGGAGACCTCGCACTTCTCGATCTTCATGTCCGTCGTGTAGGCGGCCAGAATGCCGATCAGGCAGTCCGTGATGTCGCAGTCCTTGATCTTTCCGTTGGTCGGGTCGGCATCGGGCTGCGAAAAGGTCTCGGAGCACGCGACCCCGAAGAACCCACCATCCATCGTGCACTTCTCGATCTTCATCTTGGTGACACCCCACACCGCGACACAGGCTGCCTTGGGATTGTTGACCCCGTGCGGCGGATCGCCCGGCACGCTGATGTCGCAATCCTTGATGGTGAGACCCTTCGCGCCGCGCACCTCCACGGCCGCCCACTCGAGGCTGTTCGACACGGTCTGGAGCGTCAGGTTTTCCAGCTTCAGCTTGTCGGCGTCCTCCGCATAGACGCACTCGCCAAAGTCGACGATCGCGCCATTCTTGATCTTGACCTTCTCGTAGCCGGTCACGTCGATGCCGACGCCCGTGCCGTCACCGTCGATCGTGTATCCGTTGAGATCGATGGTGATGTGGTCCGCGCCGACGATCAGTCCGTCGCCGGATCCGCTCAGATCGCAGGTCAGCTTGACGTCGGCCGTGACCGTGTCGCCGAACGATGCGCCACCCGCCAAGACCGGCGAACACGCCAGCGCAAGCACCACGAATGCCCTGAATAGACCGTTTCTCATCTCGTTGCTCCTATCCCCCCACGGCTCGCATGAAGCCGCGGTCGTTTAATGCAGGTCCACGGCGGCCCCGGTTTTCGCCCCGGAAAAACTACCGGGTTCGAATTCGCACGATTCGGGCGACCCCGCGTTCGGGCGTGAGGACGGGTTCGCGCCCCTGGAGCGAAACCAGCGTACGGGCCGGAACGTGGGCGAACGTGCAGCCCCCAAGTCGATCCGTCATCGCCACGAACCGCGCGCCTTCCAGGTCCAGCGTGACGATCACTCCCGGAACCGGACGGTCGTGGCGATCGCGCAGGATCACCTTCACGGCGCTGCCCTGCCGCGCGCCGACGACGACATCCGACGAGACCGCTTCCGGGTCGTCCACCACGGGCAGGCACGCCACGGCCCCAACCCAGGCGAGGGTCAACCATCGACACACACGCATTGTTTTGCCGCTACGGGTCCCCGTTCGCGCGCGTTCTCGCCCGAATAAACTACGGAATCGTCGCGAGCAGACGACGGCACTCGAGTTCGGTGGCGCCGACGGCGCCCGGGTTGTGGAACGCGACCACCTCCTGCAACGCGCGCTTGAACGACTCACGCGCCCGTGCATACTCCTTGTGCAGCTTGGGCGCCTGCTCATCCCAGCGCCGCGCGATCTCGCGAATGGGCAGGTCCTCCCAGAAGCGCAAGCGCAACAGCTCCACCTGCCTGCGGCCCTTGTCGCCCTTGGCCTCGGCAAGGACGCGATGCCGCTTCACCGCCTGATCGAGCAGGCTGGCCGACCATGCACGATCGAAGACCGACTGAAGCTCGGGCTCGTCCGCGGGCAGTGCATCGGCGACGAGTTCCTCGGAGGGTCGTCGGCGCGCGCGGCGCGTTTCGCAACGCAGCGCCACCATGCGAACCACACCGTACAGATAGGCGCGAAAGCCGCCCGGCCGCCCCGGCTCCACCCGGTCGAGTGCGCCGCGGTCCTTGAACATGTCCACGAACACGTCCTGCACCGCGTCGTCCAGCTCGGCGTTCAACGAATCCTTGCGCCAGCGCGCACCGAGATAGGCGCGCACCACCGGCAGATAGCGTTCGGCGAACACAGCGCGCGCGTCGTTGTCACCGCCAGCGGCGGCGTGGATCACCGTCCAGCAAGTCGTTTCGAGTGTCACTTGTCGTCGATCCCCAGGGTGCGGCGCGCTTCGGCCAGCAGATCGGGTAGCTGGTTGGTGGGATGGTCCGCGCGATCGAAGATGTCTCTCGCGCGCGCGGCGTCCCCGAGTTGCGCGACAGTCATGGCGAGCAGGAGCCTGCGCGCCGTCTCCAACGGCTGGCTCCCCACCGCGGTCCCGAGCAGCGCCTCCGCCCTGCGGAAGTCGCCGAGCCTGTACAGTGCTGCGCCGCGCCACGTCTCGGCCACTCCGATTCGCGGTTGGAGTCGGTCTAGGCGCTTGGCCAGGACTAGAACGCGCTCGTAATCCGCGCGCCCCCGATCCGCCCGGCGAATCGTGTCGAGGCACGCGCGGTCCATTTCCGTCCAGTCCTCGGTGCGTGAGTACGCCTCCGAGATCGCATCCAAACGGAGGGCGGCGGAGAGCGACGGGTCGTCCCGGAGCGCCTGCACCACATCCAGGGAGAATTCTTGCTGCGCGAAAAGAGCATCGACGAGCTTTCGAACCGAGTCCCGCCGGTCGAGATGCGCGACGACTTCGTCCTGATAGCCCTCCGGCAGCTCCGTTTCCCAGATGCGAACAGTGCCGTCGAAACCCACGGACGCAAGCCGCGCACCGTCGGGACTGAATCGCAACTGCGAGACGTAGCCGTCGTGGCCCTTGAGCACCAGAACGCACTGGCCGCGATCCGCGTCCCAGATGCGAATGCTCCCATCCGCCCCGGATGTGGCCAGCCGATCGCCACCGGGATGCCAGTCGAGCCCCTGCGCGAATCCGTTGTGCTCGGCGAGGACCGCTTCACAGTGCCCGTCCTTCAGGTTCCAGATTCGAACCGTGCCGTCCCAGCTCGCGGTGGCCAACCGCTCTCCGGTGGGGCTGAAGCGGATCGCTTGGGCGTATTCCGTGTGCTCTCGGAACACCCACTCGGGCGACTCCGATCCCGTGCGGTACACAAGGATGTCCCCGTAGGGCACGCTCACCGCATCCCGGTCGCCCCGTGGTCCAGCGGCGATCGCATCCGCGTTCCGGCGAGGACCAACGTGCCTCTTCGCGGCGCCGGTTTCCGGATCTACGAAGAATGAACCCTTTCGTGTGCCGATGAGCAGCGTCCGGGAGTCGTACATCCACGCCATGGAACTGGCAGATGAAACACGCAGCTCTCGTTCGCGCCCCGTAGTCAACTCCAACACACTGACCTCACCGGGGCCGCTGTGATACGCGAGCCACCGCCCATCCGGGCTGGCAGCGCAGTGGTTCCGGCTGGAGGGACGGGACTGGGTTCCGCGCAATATCCTGCGCGTCCGACCCAGCACCGGCTCGACGATGCGCGTGACCACGTCCCGTGAAGCGACGTACAGGGCGGATCCGTCAGGCGCCCAGTCGAGCCACCAGTACCCCGGATGCAACGAGTGGCGGCGATCGGTCAGCAGCACATGGTTGGCGGGCCGAGGGAGCTCGCTCCAGGCGCGGATCGAGCCGTCTTGGGCGCCGGTCAGCAGGCGATAGCGACGCGGATCCTGCGTGATGCACCAAAGCCTGCTGGCCGATCCGTGCAGTAGAAAACGGCACTCGGCGGTGGACGGATCCCAGAGCGAGATCAATCCATCCCGGCCACAGGCGACCAGCAGGCCAGTCGCGGCTAGGCAACCAGTCGCAGCAATGGGGCGACGGTGGACCAGCCGTTGCCTCTGGTGGCCGGTCGACAGATCGACGATGCTCACCCAGTGGTCGTAGTGGCCGAAGATCGCGTGGAGGCCGTCGGCGGACACGGAGGGCCATCCAAACTTACTCCGATTCAACCGCCACCCTCGTCGCACTCGGCCGTCATCGAGGCCAGCAATGCAGAGGCGGCTGTCACGCAAGACGAGCGCTTCGGTCCCGCCGGGCATCGGCAGCACATGCAAGTACCGCGAGGCGTCCCCCCAAGCAAATGTGACGCGCTCGGCCCCGTCGGATTCGTAAATCGTCACCTCCTGCGCATCGGCTGTCGCGATCACAAATGCGCCGTCGCTGAGGAACGCCGGTGCGGCGTAGACTCCTTTTCCTTTCTCGCCTGCGCGACGTACCTCCTTGAAACCTTCCGTGAGGTCCCAGAGCGACACTGCGTGGCGGTCAAAGTTCCCCGTGGACAGCGCCGCCGTGCCGTCGGGTGACAACGCCAACCTCGTGACGCCGTGCGTATGCGCAACGCCGCTGTCCGTCGTGGCGCCGGTCACGAGGTCGCGCAGATGCAATACGCCCGCGGCATCTCCATAGAGCAGGCGTTTGCCCGCGGCGTCCACATCGAGCGCGGTGATCTCGTGCTCGTTCTGGACCAGCACGCCGAGGCTGTTGTCGCTGCGATGCCAGAGGTAGCGCCACTCCCAGCCGCGCAACTCTTCGGGGCAGGATTCGAGATGGCGCCGGGCCGCGGCGACACTGTGGTCGTCGAGCGCCGCGTCGGCGGCGGCTATGGCGGCGACGTACGCGCTCCACGCGCCCTCACGTTCGAGCTGCGCGATCTCTTGGCTGCGATCCTCGCCCTGCGGCGGCACCAACCAGAGCGTGACGGCGACGGTGATCAGCACGGCGGCCGCCAGCGGCCCCCACCTCCGCACGCGCAGCGGTTCGCCGCGACGGACGCGCCCAAGGTCGACAGCGAACTCCGCTGCCGTCGCGTAGCGCTGCTCCGGGTCCTTCTTGAGCGCGCGCGCCAGCACCGCGTCGAGGTCGCGCGGAAGTCCAGGTACGACACGCGAAGGCGCGGCCGGTTCCTCTTCGAGAATACGGCGATAGGCGCCGTGCATCGTCGTCGCCTCGAACGGTTTGACGCCGGTGAGGTATTCGTAGGCGACAACGCCGAGCGAAAAGAGATCGGTGCGTGCGCTGGGCTGCGTGTCACCGCGGATCTGCTCGGGCGCCATGTAGAGCGGCGTGCCGAACACCTCGCCGGTGCGCGTCAGTTGCTCGTCGGCGTCGCTGAGATCGCGCACCAAACCGAAGTCGCACAGCACCGGCACGCCGTCCGGCCGCACGATGATGTTGCTCGGCTTGATGTCGCGATGCACGAGGCCGATTCTGTGGGCGGCGTGGAGTGCCTCCGCGATGCGTTCGAGAACCAGCAGTCGGTGCGGGAGGTTCTCGGCGCTGGCCGCGGCTCCCATTTCCGACGCAAGCGTTTCGCCCGCAACATACTGCATGGCGATGAAGTCGAAGCCGTTGGCCCTGCCGCGCTCGTAGATGGTGCAGATCGACGGGTGCTCGAGGCGCGAGAGCGCGTTCGCTTCGCGCCTGAACCGTTCGGCCTGGTTGGGATCGCCGTCCGGTCGCCTGGTCGAGACCTTCAGCGCGACCTTGCGACCGAGCTGATCGTCCTCGGCAAGGTAGACGGAACCCTGCGCACCCTCCCCCAAGACCTCCAAAATACGGAATGCGCCAATCCTATCCACTCAAGGGATGTACCGAATCGCGGGTCGGATTGGAAGCTCAGGCCGAGGTCTGCGCCAGCAACGCCTCGCGCAACTCGTCGGGAAGCTCGCCGCGGCCGATCTCCTCGCAGTATTCGCGGGTCAGGTCCATGGTGGCGAACAGCGCCATGCAGCGATCGCAAACGACCTCGTCGCGCATCGCAATACCGCGGTCCAGCGCCTCCTGCTTGGCGCGCAACAGATCCAGGCAAACCTGTTTCGAATAGGCCGCGGGCGGAAGCTCACGCCGCGGCAGTAGTTCCTCGACGGCTTGGCGCAACTTGAGGCGGGCGCGGTGGACGCGCGTCTTGACGGTGGCCGGCTTGATGCCGAGGATCTCCGCGACGTCGGCGATGGACAGTCCCACGATGTCCTTGAGCACGAGCGGCATCCGGAATTGGATCGGCAGTGTGGTCATCGCCCGCTCGACCTGCTCGATCCCTTCCTTGGAGATCATCATGTCGGCGCCGCCCTCGATGACCGCCAGTTCGCGATCGCCCATGGGAAGCAACTCGTCGATCGAGCCGATTCTGCTGGGTTCGCCCGCGCGCCGACGGTGGAGTCGCTGGCAGACCCGGGACGCAATGGAGTAGAGCCAGGTGCCGGGATCGGACCGGCCCTCGAACTGCTCCCAGTTGCGGTAGGCGCGCAAGAAGGTCTCCTGCACCAGATCCTCCGCGTCCTCCGGCCCGCCGCACAGGCGCAAACCCAGCCCGTAGAGCTTGCCGCCATGGCGATGCACCAGCGCCGGAATGGCGATTTCGCGGGGTTGGCGGCGGTCCGTCGCGTCCATGAGGCGACATCCTTTCAGAATTTGCGGGAACCTTTCCCAAATTCGTGACTCCAACCCCCCGATGGACTGGCTTAGCAATCCGTGGCCTTGGTACGTGGGAGGACCGCTTATCGGGCTGCTCGTGCCGCTGCTGCTCTGGATCGGCAACCGCACCTTCGGCGTCTCGTCGAGCCTCCGCCACGTCTGCGCGGCGACTTGCCCCGGGCGATCGGAATACCTGAACTACGACTGGAAAGGCAAGGGCCTGTGGAACCTCTTTTTCGTGGCGGGAATCACGCTCGGCGGCTTCATCGCTGCAACGGCTCTCGCAAATCCGCATGCTTTTCAGCTGTCCGAAGCGACCCGCGGCGACCTCGCCGAGCTGGGGATCACGAACTTCGACTCCATCGCCCCGACGGGACTCTTCAGCTGGGAAGGCCTCGCCTCGATCCCGGGATTCACGATCTTGGTTATCGGTGGCTTCCTCGTGGGTTTCGGCGCGCGCTGGGCCAACGGCTGCACCTCCGGTCACGCGATCATGGGCATCGCGAACTTCCAGTTGTCGTCGCTGATCGCCGTGGTCGGATTCTTCATCGGCGGCCTCGGCGCAACCTACTTCCTTCTCCCACTGATCCTCGCATGAAGCTCCTCAGGTTCGTCCCCTACCTGGTCGTCGGCGCGCTCTTCGGAATCGTGCTCTCGAAGACCGAGGTCATTTCGTGGTTTCGGATCCAGGAGATGTTCCGGTTCCAGAGCTTCCACATGTACGGCATCATCGGGTCGGCCGTGGCGGTCGGCATTGTCTCGCTCTACGTCCTGCGCCGAACCGGTTTGCGCACCGCGCAGGGCGAGAAGATCGAGCCCGAAGGCAAGCCGCTGGGCACCGGTCGCCGCTACCTGTTCGGCGGCATCGTCTTCGGCGTCGGCTGGGCGCTCACCGGCGCTTGCCCCGGCCCGATGTTCGCGTTGATCGGTAACGGCATCAGCGTCGCGATCGTGATCCTGCTCGCCGCGCTCGTCGGCGCACGCACCTACGCCGCGATCCAGCACAGGCTGCCGCACTAAGCATGCTCTTCCGCCAGGTGTTCGATTCGAGCCTCGCGCAATACGCCTACCTGATCGGCTGCCAGGCCACCGGCGAAGCGATCGTGATCGACCCCGAGCGCGACATCGAACGCTACGTGGCGATTGCCGCCGCCGAAAACCTGCGCATCGTCGCCGTGGCCGAGACGCACATCCACGCGGACTTCCTGTCCGGTGCGCGCGAATTCGCGAATCGCTACAGCGCGCGCGTGTATGTGTCGGACGAGGGCGACGCGGACTGGAAGTACCTTTGGCCGAACGAGGATTGCGCCGACGGGGTGTTCCTCAAGAACAACGACACGTTCATGATCGGCAAGATCGAATTGCGCGCGGTCCACACGCCCGGCCACACACCGGAGCACATGTCCTATCTGGTAACGGACCGCGGCGGCGGCGCCGACCAGGTCATGGGCATTGCCTCGGGCGACTTCGTCTTCGTCGGCGATCTCGGGCGCCCCGATCTGCTTGAAACGGCGGCGGGCGTCAAGAACGTGAAGGAACCCTCCGCGCGCCGGCTATACGAGTCGGTTCAACTGCTCGACGACTACGCCGACCACATCCAGATCTGGCCCGGGCACGGCGCCGGCAGCGCCTGCGGGAAAGCGCTGGGCGCCGTACCGACCAGCACGGTCGGCTACGAGAAGCTGTTTAGCCCCGCACTCGAGGCGGCGCGCGGCGGGGAAGACGCATTCGTGGATTACATCCTTGATGCGCAACCCGAACCCCCGCTCTACTTTGCGGACATGAAGCGGCTCAACAAGGTCGGCCCTCCGATCCTGCGCTCGATTCCGCGGCCGGACCGCGTCGATGCCGCGCGCCTCCGCGAGCTATCGACGGATGGCGACCACATGGTGCTCGACTGCCGCAAAGATCGATACGCGTTCGCCACCGGCCACGTGGCAGGCTCGCTCCACACGCCGCTCGACAACACGATGCCGACCGTGGCGGGTTCGCTGGTACCGCTCGGGCAGCGCATTGTCCTGATCGTGGATCCGGACGATGTCGAAGAGGCAACCGTGCGACTGATTCGCATCGGCCACGACCATGTCGTCGCGTTCGCCTCCACCGACGAACTTCGACACCTCGACCTCGCCTCCACCGCCGTCGTCTCGCTGACGGACGTCCAGCGCCTTCAGCAGGGCGGGGCGACCATCCTCGACGTGCGGCGGGGCGCGGAATTCCGCACCGGCCACTTCGAGGGCGCCGTGAACATCCCGCACACGCACCTGCACGCGCGCCGGGACGAGATTCCGGAGGGCAGGGTCGTCGTGCACTGCCTGACGGGCGAGCGCGCGGATCCGGCAGCTTCGTTTCTTGCGCGCATGGGGCGCCAGGTCTTCTATGTCGATGACGACCTCGCCGCGCATCCGGGCATCATGAACTGACATGAGGCTCGCCTCGTACCGGCGCGCGGATTTTTCCGGCGACACGCTCGCCGGCGCGGTCGTGGCAGTCATGCTCATGCCGCAGGGCATGGCCTATGCGGTGTTGGCGGGCCTGCCTCCGCAGGTCGGCCTCTACGCCAGCATCGCACCGTTGCTGCTCTACGCCGCGTTCGGATCGAGCCGCTATCTCTCCGTCGGTCCGGTCGCGATCATCTCCCTGCTGGTCGCCTCCACGCTCATGCCGCTGGCCGACCCCGGCACCGCGGAGTACCTACAACTGGCGATCCTGCTCGCCTTGCTGGCCGGCGCCCTGCAACTCGCTCTGGGGCTGGCGCGCATGGGGTCTCTGGTCAACTTCCTGAGCCATGCGGTCGTCTCCGGCTTCACCTCCGCCGCCTCGCTCTTCATCGTGCTGAGCCAGGTGCGCTCGCTCACCGGCATCGACGCGCCGCGCTCGAAAGATGTCTTCGGCATGATCGACTCGCTCGTCCGTCATGCGGGCAGCGCGGACCCCACAACCCTGGCCATCGGCGGCGGATCCATCGCTCTGCTGCTGCTCTTCAACAACTGGCTGCCCGGGCGCCTGCGCGCGTGGGGCGTGCCGAGTGCCGCCGCCACACCGATCGCGAAGAGTGCACCGCTGATCGTGGTGGTAGCGGGCAGCGCCGTCGTCGCACTGGCCGGTTCCGCGGCGGTTCGCACGATCGGCCACGTCCCCGCCGGACTGCCCGCCATCGCCGTTCCTTCCGCCGACTGGGGCACGACGAAACCGCTGCTCGCCGGCGCCGTGGCGATCGCGCTCGTCGGCTTCATGCAGAGCTATGCGGTCGCCAAGTCGCTGGCCAGTCGGCGCCGCGATCGCATCGACGCGAACCGCGAACTGGTCGGTCTCGGGCTGGCGGACATCGGCGCCGCGCTGACAGGGGCGCTTCCCGTCACGGGCGGGCTGGGCCGCACCCTCGTCAACTACAACGCCGGCGCGCGCAGCCCGATGGCATCGATCATCACCGCCGCCCTGATCGCGATCACGCTGCTCTGGTTCACACCGCTGTTCCGCGACATTCCGCACGCGACGCTGGCGGCGATCATCGTCGTGGCAGTCGCCAAGCTGATCGACCCGAAGGCATTCGTGCGCCTGTGGAAGTACTCCAAGGCGGACGGCGCGGCATGGCTCGCCACCTTCGCGACGGTGCTCTTCCTGGGCGTGGAACCGGGCATCGTGGCGGGCGCGCTCGTGGCGCTGGGCCTGCATCTTTGGCGCACGAGCCGCCCCCACATCGCCATCGTCGGCCGTGTCGGCGACTCCGAGCACTTCCGCAACGTCAAACGCCACAAGGTTGCGACGGTTCCGCATCTGCTCGCGGTCCGCATCGACGAGAGCCTCTACTTCGCCAACGCCGCGTACCTCGAGCAGTGGCTCCTCGCGACCATCGCGGAGCGATCCGAGGTGACCGACTGCGTGCTGATCATGTCGGCCGTGAACTTCATCGACGGCGGCGCGCTCGAAACTCTCGAGAACCTCATCGTGCAACTCCGCGAGGGCGGAATCACCCTGCACTTCGCCGAGGTGAAGGGGCCGGTCATGGATCGATTGGATGCGGTCGGATTCGCGGATCGGCTGGCACCCGGCCGGTTCTTCCTCTCGACCCACGATGCGGTAACCGCGCTCGAATAGAATTGCCTCTCCCCCTCAACCGGAGATCCCGATGCGAACCCTCTTTTTCTGCGCGCTCTTTTTGGCCGGCGCCCACGCCGCATCGCTCCACAACACCGAAATCTATGAGAGTCCGTGGAAGGGCGAGAAGGTCAGCAAGGGCACCTTCTCCGTACGTCACGCGGGGCAGGGGGAACCGCCCAAAGAGGGCTACTTCAAAAAGCACGCGCCCGGCGAAGTCGCCGAGTTCCACATCTTCGTCCCGGACGGCCTCAAGCGTGGCAGCAAGTACCCGCTGCTGATCGTCTACCACGGCGGCAAGGACGGCGCCTCCGGCAAGGGCATGTGCAAGCGCTTCGCCAAGCTCTCCACCACGAAGCACCCGGTCATCGTGCTCTCGCCCAACATGTACACGATGGACGCGTACAACGAGTTGATCGCCGAGGGGACCGTGCCGATCGACCCTGACCGTGTCGTTGTCTACGGCCACTCCTCAGGCGGCATGGGCGTGCGCTCCGCGATGGCCGAGTTCCGGAGCACCGACGGTGCGTTCGTGCCCGCCGCGCTTATCTCGTCGTCGACCACCGCTTCGCTGGGCCGCGGCCAGTACCCGCCCTGCACCTACTACGTCATGGCCGGCGAAAACGAGACGCCCGCCTTCGTGAAGAACGAGATCCTCAAGAACCGCCGACGCACCTGCCGCACGCATGCACTCACGATGCAGCAGGTCATTGCAGATGTGCGCTACATCGAAGTGCAGGGCAGCGGACACGCGGGCGGCACACCGGCGCACACGGCAGTCATCCAGCACGCCATCGCGGTGAGCGAACGCGAACCCGTCACGCTTCCCGTTCAATCGACACCCGCTGAACTGAAGTCGCTGAGGCGCTGGTTCGAAGCGGAGGTGAAGGCGATCGCCGCCATCGCGCGCGACTCGTCGTACGTCGAACGGGACCGCGCCTTTCTGCGCTACGACCGCTGCAAGGCGATCGCGAAGAAGTTCCCCGACGAATTGACCGGCGCGATGGAGCCGCTCTCCAAGGCGCGCCACTGGCAGGCGGAGCTCGCCGCGCGCACGGCGTACCGCAAGATCGTGAGCGCGCGCCCGAGCGCCGCCATGCGGGAACCGCTCGAAGCGCTGCGCAGCGAGGCGGCGGCCACCGAGTACGGCCGCAACCGCACGCGCGAAAAACTCATGGCGCTCGACGTCATCCAGCAGCAGGCCAAGCGGGAGGAGCTTCCGGATGGGCCGAAGATCCACAATCCCTACTACCCCAACTCGAAGTGGCGCGTCTGGCGCGACAACGAGGCGCCGATCGAAAATGTCGGATCGATGGTTCGCAAGGGCAAGGACAAGGTGGCCACGAAGATTACGCTCGCGCCGACGCCGGTCGCCAAGCGCATCTACCCGGACGGGCCGCTCAAGAAGGATGCGCCGATCAAGTGGAAAACGCTGACGACTCCGTCCAAGCAGTTCTCCGGCGTCTGGGACGACGTCTATGCGAGCTGGTCGGGCCTGCACGGCTACGTGCGCCCGACCTACCGGACGACCGACGGCAGCGCGGTGCACCTGCGGCCCAAAGGGCTCGACCACATCATGCACTTCGTCGAGCTGCGCAAGCTGAACGACCTGCTGCGCTGCGGCATCAACTTCGTGCACCAGTCCACCACCGGCATGTCCCACACGATCACCAACGGCTACGGCGTGCCGATGACCACGACCTACGAGAAGGTCTACTTTTCCGACTGCCTCGTCACCTCGCCCGCGCACGCCTCGTACACCGAGGAGTGGCACGACCGCACCAAGGACATGCTGCTGGCGCTCGTGCCGACACTGTTCAATTCGGTCGGGTCGTCCAACAGCGAGACGATGGCGATCACGAAGATGATGATCGCGGGCGGATACCTGCCGCCGGCATCCAAGCTGGCGCTCAAACGCGAGGGTCTCTACCCCTCTGCCCTGCTCTACATGTGGAAGGCGGCGCTGCCGTTCGAGGTGCCCTACGACCACGAACTCCGCCACCGCATCGCCTACCGCGCGTTCGGCGACGAGGGACAGCACGTCGGCAAGTACGGCCACGCGGGCAGCGAGCGCGGCAACCTGAGTATCGCGTACCACCGCTACGACGAGATCGCGCACATGCGAGCCATGATCCGCATGGCGGAGTCGATGACCGTG